>Ga0265297_10000411_pt1 | contig 131818 bp, 192 predicted proteins | sample Munlanlwell13791_FD_192502 | JGI IMG/M metagenome (GOLD analysis project Ga0265297, IMG submission 192502) | Leachate microbial communities from a municipal landfill in Southern Ontario, Canada - Leachate well 137-91 | ecosystem: Engineered > Solid waste > Landfill > Unclassified | place...
AATATATTTAGCAGGTCGAATGTCGACTGGTTTCGATAAAAAATATTTTGGAACTGATAAAATATTAGAATGGTATGTTGCTTGGAAAACTGCTAGACGTTTATGGAAAGAAGGGCATGTAGTGTATTCACCTCATTTGAATAATATTTTTTTCAATAGCATAATGTCTCATTCAGAATGGGTCAAAAAAGGACTAAGTATGTTAGACGTCTGCGATGCTATTTATTTCTTGCCTAACTGGGAGAAAAGCAAAGGTTCGAAAATAGAATATGATTATGCTAAAAAGAAAAATAAAAAAATAGTATTTATTTAGCCCTCATAACTCAATTGGCAGAGTAGCTGGCTTTTAACCAGTTTGTTCCAGGTTCGAGTCCTGGTGAGGGCACTTTATTTTTATTAATGAAATAAATGAAGACACTTAAAGAAGTACAAAAATCTGCTATAAAACAAGGACATTGTCATTGCAATTTTGCTGTCAAATGTCCATGCAATGAATTTAAGAAAACTAAAAAATGCAAATGCTATTTAGCATTTTCTAAAAAGAAATAAAGTTTACTCATTCTGAGAAATATGGTATAATGGAATAATCAGAAGATCTTTGATAATTATCTCTTGGTAGCCAAGCAGCTAAGGCAGTGGTCTGCAAAACCAATATACGTGGGTGCAATTCCCACCCAAGAGTCAAGTATGCCCTTATAGTTCAGTGGCAGAACGCCAATCTTGTAAATTGGATACTGGGGTTCGATTCCTCATTAGGGCTCATATTAAATGGGCTTGTAGCTCAATCGGCAGAGCAACTCCCTCTTAAGGAGAAGGTTGTGAGTTCGATTCTCACTAAGCCCACTCGAAATTGGGGGATTGATGATAAAAGCAGCATACCGAGCTTGCACCTCGGAAGAAGCGGCGCGATACCGCTATCCTCCACAAATAGATTACCCCTATTTACAAAAACATTATAATATGGTATAATAAATATAATAAAAACAACAAACGATATGAAATTAGAAAATATAGGTTTTTATAGTTTGTCTGACCAGAGAGCTAAAACTGCTTCTGATAAATCACAGATGAAAAGATGTGAGTTAATCATCACTGAGTATTGCAACTTCAAATGTCCTTATTGTAGAGGTTTGGATAAGTACATATATGGAAATCGAAAAATAAAACAGTTGTCTTTATCAGAAATCAAAAAAGCTATCGACTTTTGGTGCGAAAAAGAACCTTTAGAAAACATAAGATTTTCTGGTGGAGAACCTACTCTTCACAAAGACATTTTGGAAATTGTTTCGTACGCAAAAAAGAAAGGTATAAAAAGGATCGCTATCTCAACTAACGGTTCGAATAAAATTGAACTATACAGAAAATTAGTCAAAGCAGGTGTCAACGATTTTTCAGTCTCTTTAGATGCTTGTTGTGCAGAAGATGGCGACAAAATGTCTGGTGGAAGAATTGGTTCGTGGAACATTGTAATCAAAAATATCGAAGAAATATCAAAACTAACGTACACGACAGTAGGCATAGTTTTGACTCCAGAAAATATCGACAAAACAATCGATACTATAAGATTAGCACATCGACTTGGTGTTTCAGACATTCGAATAATTTCTGCAGCGCAGTATAATAAACCCATTCCAAGATTGAATGAAATAGAAACAGAAATAAGAAAAGCACACCCAATTTTAGATTATAGAATAAAGAATTTCGCGAATGGCAGAAATGTTCGGGGTATAAAAGAATCTGATTCTAAAAAATGCGGATTAGTATTAGACGATTCTGTCATTGCTGGAGATTATCATTTCCCATGTGTTATTTATATGAGAGAGAAAGGACTAGCGATAGGTAAAGTGTCGAAAAATATGAGAAAAGAAAGAAAAGAATGGTATGAAAAACATGATTGCTTCAAAGATGATATATGTAGAAAAAACTGCTTAGACGTTTGTGTAGATTATAACAACAGACATGAAGAGTTCAATAAAAGATAAAATTAAATTATTTTGGAGAAGCGCTGAAAAGAATAAAATAGAAGAACATGTTCTCGATGAAATTCTTTTCGAATATAGAGTGAGAATATATAAGAAGTTATCTAGTCACGGTCAGTTATCTTTTGATTCTTACTTAAATAGTATAAAAAAATATTATCGTCTTAATAAGCTAAAAGAGTTTCGGTATGAGGGTAAACATTCTCATATCAAAGAAGACATTGATGATGTTTTGAAAAACTTATTCTTTAAAAGATATTTACTTTTTAAGAAGCTTTTCTCAAAAAACGAAAAATACAAAAAGCTTAAAAAAGTCTATAAAAAACTATGCAAGACTGATATGTCTCATTCTGAAAAAGTGTTATTAGTAGACGCATGTATTCATATAGAACATAATAGCGGCAATATTTTCAACATCAATATAGAAAAGTTAAGAAAAGAATATGAAAAGAGTCAATGTTAAAGAATTAGAATATTTAGCATTTCACGACATAATGACTGGGTTGAGGAACAGAAGCTATTTGTATAGAAAGACAAATCTTTCTGACTATAATTTTGTTTATTTTATTGATATTAATGACATGCACGAGATAAACAAATCGGGGCACTTCTTTGGTGATAAACATATTCTAAAATGTGTAAAATACATTTCTTCTTTCTTAGATAAAAAAGACTTATTTGTAAGATATGCTGGTGATGAATTCGTTATACTTTCAGAAACTGATATAGATTTAAAAACTAATAAAGATTTTTCTGTTGGCAAGACGAAAAAGACTTCGAACGACATATTGAAAGAAATCGAAAAAGCAGATAGAGAAATGTTAAAATCTAAAACTGAATACAAGCGTACAAAAACATAGGATTTACAAAGATAGCAAAGTATGGTATAATAATATTGGTTCTTTATTAAAACATAGGGAGGGTCGAAATGAACAACGTCGTAAGAATGTATGAAAGACAGAAAGCATATCTAGTCGATTTGTTGGGAACAGAAAACTTTGAACATATTCGGTCAGTTTTAAACGAAAAATACTTATTGCGTCTTCACGGTGAAGCCACAGAAGTGTTTGATGCTGCTAAACTAAAAGAATCAGATCCGATTCTCACTCCAGAAGAAAACGAACATCTGTTGGAAGAAATCATCGACTGTTTCAAGTACGTGATGAATTTGTTCATAGTTAACGGATTCACTGCAGAGGATATTGTCAGGAAATTCGAGGAAAAATCAGATATTGTCGACGAAAGGTTAAGACAAAAGAAAGAAAGGAGTGCTTGAAGATGTTTAAGTACTCCTTTTTCTTCAAATATTGAAATCGTATCAAAATGATACGAATACAAACACAAATATGATGAAATACGAAATAAAAGACGACAATTTAATAGTGACAATACCTCTAAAACAAACTGCTCGAGACTATTACGACCAGGTCTGCGGAAAAATTGACAATATCATCGGAGTGATTTCGAAAGACCAGTTTGGTAATGAAGAGATTGGTTTTCATCAACTTATCGATATGACGTATAAAGGTAAAGAATCACAGATCGATGGATTGTTAGTTCCTTATTATGGAGAAAAAGAAGACTTTATCAAACTTTGCAAAGAACTTGGCATTAGTTATTATGAGTATCCGACTTGCGTATATTGTGGTAAAAGTATATATGGATCGTTTTCAGATGGAGACAAAGGACCACGTTGCTATGATTGTGAGAAAAAAGCAGAAAAAGGCATCGAAAAATATAAATAATAACTGAGATGATGGAATATACCTTTTTAATGGTAAACGAGGCTTAGAACGCATTCTAGAGGGCAAGATAAACGCTAATACTTGTTTATCCACGGTGGTACAGTCAATTTAATAGACTTTAAAATGAATTTCGGTAATAGTGTAAAAATAAAATATGCTAAGACAAGCAATCAATACAAGATGGATTGTAGAGAGCAATGGTTGCATAATGTGACAGAAATTCGCTATCGTTATCCCTCTCCACAATCTACTCTTAGAGTTTCTTTTGAGAGTGACATTCATAAAACTGGTCTTACTGTATTTCTAGACGAAATAGAAGAATTTGAAACAATATTAGCAACAGAAATAGCTCCAGAATTTTAATAACGTGTATGAACAAAACGAATAATGCAGAGTCATCTAATGGTAGGATAGATGGTTTTGAGCCATCTTATCTAGGTCCGAATCCTAGCTCTGCAGCATTTATGTCGAATTTATTGGAGAGTGGCGTAACGGTAGCGCAGCTCGCTGTTAACGAGAAGGTTGCAGGTCCGAATCCTGCCTCTCCAGCTGCGGAGTAGTATAATTGGTAGTACGGCGGACTCTGAATCCGTAGATCTAAGTTCGAACCTTAGCTCCGCAGCACGACCATATTTACATAATACGTAAAATATGATAAGATATATTAGAATAATATGAAGACAGAAAAGAAAAATAAAAAATGGGAAGTTAAGTTTGCTCCAGAATTTTTCAAAAGTGCTGAAAAGCTTTTTTCAAACAATCCCAAATATTCAATACCAAGAATGCTGAGTGACGCAAAATACGAAATCAAGTGGGCTTTGCAAAGAGCATTCAGAGGTTATGACGATCGATTAACTTGGGATTTCCACTTTTTTATATCGAAATATTTTCCGGTGATCATCAGAAAAATGATAAAAAATGTTCACGGTTATCCATGTTCTATGAACAGAAAGAATAAAGGTGATTTCAAAAACGTAAAAGACTGGAAGAGAACATTAGAAAAGATTGCTAAAGGATTTGAAGCTGCAAGAGATATTGACAACGATAAATATATGAAAAGAATAAAACTAAAAAAACCAAGAAAAGATGTCTTCGGTGAAGATTCTTATATTGATTATAAATTTGACAAAAAATATTACGATCGTCTTATGAAAGAGTTTCATGAAGGCGTAGACTTATTTAAGAAGTATTTCTTTAATTTGTGGGATTAATTTTTACAAAATATATGGCAATCTAAATCCAACTAAAATTAAAACGGATTTAGCATTGTCAATATGAAACAACATATAATGGTTCGTAATGGAGTCGTTTTAGAATCTTTGCTCAGTGCTCAGTTCAAAATACAGTTAGAAGACGGAAAAGAAATCAGAGCGTATTTATCAGGCAAGATGAGAATGAATCATATCAGAGTTCTCCCTGGTGACAAAGTAATCGTCGAATTAAGAGATGACATGAGCATAGCAAATCAGATAGGTAGGATAACTAGAAGAAATTAAGAGTAAATGTTCTTTTAAAATTGAAGTCAATCATACGCGTGGGTATGAAGTCCTCCAGAGGGAGGCATTGAAAACCTAAAAGTATGACAAAAAGAAATTACGAAATGGAAGTGCTCATTAATGGTAATCCCGTTAAAGAGTATCTTTCAAACGGTAAAATATTCGTCGAAGGAAGAAAAGGTTCTGTATTTTCTCTCAGACTAAGAAACAATTCTTCAGAAAGGGTTTTATTCGTACCGACTGTAGATGGTTTATCAGTTATGGATGGCAAAGAAGGATCGTTTGATTCTCGAGGATACATCGTGAATGGTTATGATTCTATAACGATAGATGGTTGGAGATTAAGCAATCGAGAAGTAGCAGAATTTTATTTTTCTTCTCCAGAAGATTCTTACAGAAAACGCAAAGGAATGGGAAACAATCTTGGAAGTATCGCTGTCGCTGTCTTTAGAGAAAAAGAAAAGAAATGTCTGCATTGGTTGCAAGAAACATTACCTTTTCCTGAATGGCCGAAATACGTGCCCGACGAGACATATCCTAAACGATACCCAGACCCGAATAAGTATTTCTGTGGACAACAACCGTTTGACTCAAATGAAAAAGATGGAAGAATCGAACTCTCAGCAATGAATTGTTCTCAATGTTTTTCTATGAGATCAGTTTCGCAAGAAATAGGAACTGGTTTCGGTGATTCGAAAAGAAGTGAAGTAATAACTATTTCGTTTGATAGAGAAAACGAACCAGATGCAGTCCTCGAAATATTCTACAACAGTCGAAAACAACTCGAAAAAATCGGGATCGAGTTCAACAGACCAGCATTAAGAGTTTCAGAGCCAAATTCATTTCCAGCTGAAAGAGGCTACTGTGAACGACCCAATAGATAATAATTAAGCATCTACGCGAGTTGACTTCAATTTTTAGAGAACATTAACATAATATAAGGGCGCGTAGCTCAGTCGGTCAGAGCACGGCTCTTATAAAGCCGGGGTCGATGGTTCGAGTCCATCCGCGCCCACTGAACATAGCTCAATGGCTAGAGCAAATATTATATGAGTTCGATTCTCATTGTTCAACAAGTAGAGTTCTTTCGAGTCTGGATATGTCATGTTATGCCAACAAAAAATGTTTACGCTCGTCATATTGACGGCGAATGTCATGGTCCGTCATGTCCTGTTTGTGCGTGGTTAGACAGCACGAATATGGTATGGAAACAGTTAGTTGGAAAAGTTCTAACACAAATAGATGCAAGTTTTCCAGAAGGATCGCAAAAAGACGCGATAAAAGATATACTTCGAAACACGATCTGGAATATGCATGAAGAAGCGACGAAATCGTTTTTCACTCATGCACATTCACCAGAAGATAAAAGGTCATTACACCAAGTCTTAAGAGAATTGCCAGATTAGTATTAACTATTTCTAGGCGAAGATCGGACTCTACTAATATGGTGGTCGTGGGGTAGCGGTTAGCCCAATGGTTTGTGAAACCATCAGCATGAGTTCGAATCTCATCGATCACCCCTATTTACAAATGTTTCTAGATGTGGTATAATATATAATGTTGAAATAAGATAATTAGACTTTGAAAAAGACAAATAAACACATCTATTATGAACAAATCACTGATTTCTAAACTTTATTATAAAATTAAAAACAGTAGGCTTGAGAAACTTCGGTTTCTCACGGGATCAGTGACCCGTGTTCATAGCCTACTGTTTTTAGTCTTTTAATAAACATCATTATGAAAAAACAAGACGTTGCGAAAATATTAATAGAATTGTATGATGAATATTTAGAAAATACTGTCGTTGAAAGAACTCAAGAATTCAATGATTTAGAAAAAGGCGGAAAGCAAAAATTATTGCTTAAAGGCAATCTAGATGGTTTTATTGTCTATCTTCAAAATAAGGAAAAGATCGAAAAATCAGTCAAAATAAAAAAACAGTCTGAAAAACAAGATGTTCTAGAACTTAAAAAGGAAGAAGCACAAAAAATACAAACTATTTATGAAGCGTACGTCGGAAAGATTTTACCAGGTTCTAGATTGACTGCGACTGCGAAAGCAAAAATATCTACTAGATTAAAAGAGTTTTCTATTGAAGAAATATTGCAAGGAATTGATAACTTTTCAAAAGACAGTTGGTGGATGGAAAACAATGCAAAAAGAGGCATTACTTGGTTCTTCTATTCTGAAGACAGAACTGAACAATTTAAAAATTTGACACCAAGACAAAAAAATACTAAAGAGAAATTAAGAAAAGGTTCTTTCGAAGAAGAACCATTTTAAACAACATGATCTCATTAAAACTTATCAAAAGATTAAAGAAAGTAGGATTTCCAGAAAAATATTGTAAGCATTTCTACATCACAGATAAGAAAGGCAAAAACATAGGCATTCCTTCTCTTGAGGAACTCATCAAAGCATGCGGTAAAGATTTCGAAAGTCTGGTACTGGTGTCAGACATACAAAATAAAAAAAGAGTATATTGGTGGCAGGCGTATATGACAGAAAAAGCATTTGATAAATTAGGTATTCCATGCGTAAGAGATTGTTGTGGATACGATGCTGCGGATGAACCAGATGAAGCAGTAGCAGAACTTTATATATCATTAAATAAAAAACCAACATGTGGAAAATAATCACAATGATAGTCGCAGCTTTTTTGCTCTTTCCCGTTTTTGTCGAATTGAAAGAATCATATAAAAAATGGGCAAAGAACAAAATAACAAAGGTCGAAAAGAAAAACATAAAAATTAAATCCGACAAGGCGTTTACTCTAATTGAACTTTTGGTCGTTTTAGCTATTACTGGTATTCTGTTATCGGTTCTATTTACCGCTATGAAAGAAAAAGGAAACGATACGACATCTTGCTATGACCAGAAGACAGAGTGTTTGTTAAAATGCTCTAATCAATATGATGAATGTCGCGTCAAAGAATAAAAACATGTCATACATAAGCAAAGAAGGCAATCTTAGAGTTGGTAAAATCATTGGTCATGTAGCATTAGCAATCTTAGCTTTGATTCTTATCTTCGGTTCTTTTGGAACGATTGGCGCTGGTGAAAAAGGTGTTTTGCTTCAATTCGGAGCAGTCCAAGAAAAAGTATTCGACGAAGGTTTGTTTTTCAAAGTACCGTTTGTGCAGAAAGTTAGACATTTAGATGTGAAAATTCAGAAAGAACAAGTTGAAGTTTCAGCTGCTTCTAAAGATTTGCAGACAGTTAGTTCAGTTATAGCTCTTAATTATCACTTGGACGAAAACAAGGTAGCAGAACTATGGCAGAAAGTAGGAAAGAACTACAAGGCAAGAATCATTGACCCAGCTATACAAGAAGCGTTGAAAGCAAGCACTGCGAAATATACTGCAGAAGAGCTGATTACAAAGAGACCAGAAGTTAGAGACGATGCTAAAGCTATTTTGTCAGAAAGACTAGCAAAAGAATTTATAATTGTTGATGAATTGTCTATTGTAAACTTTGACTTTTCGTCTTCATTCAACAGTGCGATCGAAGCAAAAGTGACAGCAGAGCAGAATGCTTTAGCAGCTAAGAACAAACTAGAACAAGTCAAATTCGAAGCAGAACAGAGAATATCTCAAGCAAAAGGTGAAGCTGAAGCTATTAGAATTCAAGCAGAAGCTATTACTCAACAAGGCGGAAAAGACTATGTTAATCTGAAATGGATAGAGGCATGGGGAAGCGGAAAGGCTCCAGTGCCTCAAACGATAATCGGTGAAGGCGGTGGAAATTTCTTGTTCAACATAAAATAGAAAGAATAGCGTTTTACGGTATCGCTTGAAGAACCGTAAATAAGTATGAGAATACTAAAAGACTCTGATAGTAGAGAAGACATCATTTTTAGTTCTGATGAACATTATTCAGACAAGACAGAAAAAACAAGAGATCCTGGAGAATATCTTGGAGTTTTTGGTATATTAAAACTAATAAAAGAAATATTAGATGGAGAAGACGTCTAAACTAAAAATGAAAACAGAAAAACGAAGCAAATATTGGTATACTATGGTAGACATTCTCGATGGCCAGTTTCCGAAAAACAAATGCAAGGAAAGAGGAAGAGCTTTAGTCATGCTTGCATATATCGAAATGTTGTTGAAAGGTTTCAAATTTGACGAAAATGGCTACCCTATCCGAAAAAATACAAGCGTTTAAGAAGTTTTTTGGGGGGGGGCAATGCCAAGGCGGCGAATGGGACTCCAAATCCTGTTGGGAAGGTTCGATTCCTTCGTCCCCCGCTTAAAAAAAATAAACTTATGAGAAAAATAATACATAAAGGTTTGTTAAAAACGTTAACGTGGTTTATTTTAGGTATGCTCTTTGGTTTTTTCTTAGCGTTTAGCAATTTAGCAGTGACGTGCGTTAAAAAACTATGACAGCAATTATGCAATACGAAGCAAAATGTCAAAAATGCAAAAAAACGTTTAAGACGTTTGGGATAGACAAAAACTTTACTATTATTAAAAAGTTTCAATGTTTTTCATTCTGTCCGAAATGTTCGAAAAAATTAGAAAAAATGGTCGAAGAATGGCTCAAAAAATAATTAACTAAACATTTGCATGAAAGAATTCATTCAAACGATTATAATCATAATGTTAGTATTTTTTGTTATAGTGTTCATTGCTTCATTGATTGGCAAAGCTGTCGTCTATACTGATCAAGAAAAAGCTAGAAAATTAGAGTATTGTATTAGTCAGAATCAAAGTTTTCAAGACTGCTTTATAATGATACACAGAGGATATGACTTTGACAAAATCTCAAAATAAAAAAATGAAAATAAAGTATTGCGAAAAATGTGTTCAAATGACTAATCATATCGGCGACAAATGTCTGAAATGCAATAGTTCTAATTCTAAACAAGAATCTGATCCAGGTCCATGTTATCGTTGTCACCAGTGGCCGTGCAAATGCAAAGAAGGACCATTGATGGAGAAACCATCAGACAAAGATAAAAGCATAAGAGAAGAAATAATAGAAATAATCGAACAATTCTATTATCGGTGTAGTCCGACTTGTATAGGATGCGAAGTAGAATTAGATATGATGGCGTCTTCGATTATTTCTCTTTATGATGAAAGACTACAAAAACTTATAGTCGATGAAATTTTGATCGCTAGAAAAGAAGGCTTCCCGACTTCTCGTCTCACAAGTTTATTTATGAAAGTTAAACAATTAAAAGAAGACAAATGAACCTCGCATTAGATTATCTATCTAAAACTGGTTGGGAATACAAAGAAGTTGCAAATAAGCAATATTCTGTTAAAGTCTGTCCTCTTTGTGGAGATGAACGCTGGAAATTCTATATGTCTTATGATGGTTTATGGGATTGCAAAATATGCGCTGAATCTGGTAATTTATATCAATTGAAAGGCAAACTTGGCGGTATCGATGAAATCTCAAGCATTGATTCTCTTTTTCGAGATAAGAGAGAATTAGACATTAAAATTTTGGATGAATATGTCAACAGTCTGAAAAATGATAAAAATGCTTACGAATATTTGACGAAAATAAGAGGTTTCACTCCAGAGACGATCGAAAAATTCAAACTTGGTGTTGATGGTAATTGGATCGTTATACCTCATTTTCAAAACGAGAAATTGTGGAATTTGAAAATGAGAAATTATAAAGAAAAAGACTTTCGTCGAGTATCTGGACAACCTTCAGTTCTTTTTAATATTGACAATATAGATTTAAAGAAAAAAGCATTAGTCATTGTCGAGAGTGAGACTGATTGTATAGCTGCTTCACAAATGGGAATCAAAAACGTTGTTGGTTTAACTACAGGTGCAGGTACGTTTTTACCAGAATGGATACCATTTACTCTCAAGTTTAAAGAAATTTATATCTGTTTAAATTCAGACACGGCTGGCCAAAAAGGTGCTTATAGTATGGCTGAAAAACTTGGTTTGGAAAAATGTAGAAACGTCATTCTCCCAGTAAAAGATGTTAACGACTACATGCAAGAACATACGGGCGATGATTTTTATAAATTAGTAAAGAATGCTAAAAGATTCAATATCAAAAATATCAAAGACGTCGCTGAGTATATAAGAGATTTAGACGAATGGCTTGATAGTGGCGAAGCTTTGAATGGTTTAGAATTGCCTTTTCCAAAAATAAACAAATATCTGAGTGGATTCAAAGAAGAAGATATGATAATCATTTCTGGAGACACAGGTGTCGGTAAAACAACAATATGTTTCAACATCGTTGACAAGTTTCTTAAAAATGGCAAACGGTGTCTTGTTTTTCTTTTAGAAGGAAAAATAAAATATCATCTTTTAAGAATGATGTCTGCTGAAACGCATGTCAAAACTGCAGATATTCAAAAAGATAAAACAATTGTACCAGATTGGGAAGAAGTAAAGAAAAGATTTTCTGATTATCCATTGTATTTTTATTCTGGAACACAAAGTGACATGGATCCGAAAAAGCTTGCAGAACTATTGATGGCAGCTGTAAAACTCTATGACATAGATTTTGTGATGATAGATAATCTCCAAAAATTCGTAAAAGGTGATTTCGATTTAGTCGTTCAAGAAACTAGTAGAACAGTATCAGCAATAAAAGATTTAGCAGTCGATCTAAAAATTCCAATAATGTTAATCACCCATATCAGAAAACCAGTCAAGGGTGCTAATCGTGTCACAATGCATGATGCTAAATCGAGTTCAACTATATATCAAGACGCAGACATCTATTTAACTTTATGGAACAACAAAACAGATAATCAGGAAGGTGATGACATGGTGTTGTCTATTGAGAAAAATAGAATGGGAGAAGGTGGCATCGACATACGCATGACCTATGAAAAGGAAATTGGTGAGTATCATGAACGTGCAGGTGATGCAGAAAAAGTAGTCAAAAGAAAGAAAATAGATAAAAACGTTACTTGGGAAGAAAAAGGTTTTGATGACAATGAAAAAGAAAAGGACGATGGTTTTAAGAAAATATAAAGGGGTTTACAAACACTGTCATTTATGGTATAATATAGACATAGAGGATAAAATGAGATAGAGACTATATATTTACAAAGATTAAAATATATGGTATAATATATAAATAATATGGCAAAAAAATCTAAAACAATTATCGAAGACAATAAGAAAAAAGGAGCTCAATTAATTAACGCTACTTTTTTAGACAAAAATGGCAAGAAGACAAGCGTCACTGACGTTATAGGAAAAAACGACTGTTGGTATTTACCAAAAGCAAACTCGTGGATTTTAACACATAACGCCATCAAAACAATAGCTATTCTTGCTGGTATTAGTAAAAACTATGAAGTTGAGGAATCACCAAACGTCGTGCCAGATTACAAAAATGAACAAGAACATATTGTCAGAGTCACTATACACTGTAAAGCAAAAGATGGTGAAGGTGGCGGTTGTGTTCATTCAGAGGAAAGAGACTTAACTATCACTGGAGAATCAAATCGGGTCAATACTCCGAATCGAGGTCGGGGTTATTTGAGAAAGATGGCTGAAAAACGAGCATTCGACATAGCAGTACTCGAACATCTTAATTTATATTCTTCTGTATTTTCAGAAGAAGAATCAGCAGACTTCGAACAGAAAAGAACGAAAGAACCAGATCTGCTTCCAGGAACTAAAGAATTCGAAAGTATTACAACTGAAATCAATGCTATTCTCAATACGAAGTCTTTACCAGATTTGAAAAGAGTTTCGAAAAAAATCAAAGCGGGTATCAGAATCGACAAGTATACAGACAAACAGATCGTATATTTAAGAGAATTATATAAGAAAGAAATAGGTAAAAAAGATTCAGAATTTTAAAAAATATGCAACAACCGGAAGAAGAAAAGAATAAAAAAATATTAGAGGAGAATTTAAAACTAAGAATAGAAGATAAAAAGAAGGGCATCTTTTTTATCAATTCTATATTTGATGACACTTTATTAGAATTTTTGTTTTTTGACATAAAAAAGGCTATTGAAGATATAACGATCAAAGAAATATTTATATATATCAATAGTAATGGAGGCGATACTACAACATTGTTTCCGCTGTATGATCTCATCAAAAAATCTGATAAAACTATAAACACTATAGTTTTAGGAAAAGCATATAGTGCTGGAGCAATCATTTTATTATCTGGTACTAATCGATTTGCATATAAAAACTCGGAAATACTATTGCATGAAGTTTCTACTGAAATACCTAACTCAAAAAGTACTCAGATATTTGAATTCTCAAAAAATATTGTTAAAATAAATAAGACATTAAAGAAAATCGTGAAAGAAAACACGAAAATGACGAGTAAAGAAATAGAAACGTATTTCAATTCAAATAAAGACATTTTTATCGATTCTTCAAAAGCATTGAAATACGGTATAATTGATAAAATAATATAAAAATGACTGACAAAATAACTAAATTTAGTCCAAGCTCGATTCTAACATATCTCAATTGTCCCAGACTTTTCTACTATCAATACATCTCGAAAATACAACTTCCCCAGAAACAGATTCATCTCGTTTTCGGTGGAGCAGTGCATAAAGCTATAGAAATGAATTTTGTCAAACAAGATCCATTCAAAGCATTTCTCCAAGAATTCGATATAAAAAAATTATTAGCTGAAGAGAGAGAACTTCATAAAGAATATGTCGATCTAGGATATGAAATGATACGCAATTACCTTAGGGAATACCCCACGCTCAACGCTCTCTATGGGCTAGAAGATGGACGATCTGAGGTTTATATCAAACGTTATTTGACAAATCCACTGACTGGTGAAACATCTAGTTTACCTATGGCTGGAAGAATCGATAGACTATTAACTAATAAAAAACTAGTAGAGTTCAAAACGTCTAAAGCTAAATGGAATCCAGCCGATGTCAATTTTAAAATCCAGACTTTGCTATACAATTTATGGTATTACTCCGAATTTGGTATTTTACCAGACGAAACTCTCTATATAATTTTACTTAAAAAATATAAAAAGACTGGTAGAGGAGAAACATATCAAGCTCTTTCTAAACATTGCACTTTAGAAGAATTAGCTGGAACATTTGATGAAGTCGAAATGATATTGAATAAGATCAACAACGGAGAGTTTGACAGACCTAAAAATCATCCGAAGTGGTGCGATTGTTATAGATATGAAGAAGCTTTAAATTTCAATAACTAAAAACAAAGGTCGAATCAGAAGATAAAAACAAAACATAGAAAAATGGTAAGAAGTAAACCAAAAAAAGATGGCTCCGGTAGAGGCCGAAGAGCTAATAGAGGAAGAGGGGGTTGTTCTTCCACTCGTAGAACAGGTCGAGGAAGAAACAAATAAACTCTTGAAATAACAATTAATTAATAGACAAAAAAATGGCAAACGTTGAAAAAATCAAAATCGTTAAAATCGGCAGAAAACAACAACCTTCGAAGTTTAAACCAGGTGAAACGTATTCGATCACGACAATAATGGACGAAAAAAACAGAAAATTGGTTGCGATGGGTGCTTGGGGAGAAAAATGGCAAGTAGGTGATGTCATCGAAGCAAGTGTTGAAGAGAAAAAATGGACAGACAAAGACGGCTTTGAACAAATCAGCTTGAATCTTAAGAATCCCAATCAATCTGCTTTCACTCCAAGAGGTGGTTCTTATTTCAATCCGGTAGTTGTTTCATACCAATTAGCTGCTTCACTGGCTCCATTGTTTTTCTCTGGAAAGAAAAAAGTTACGTTAGCAAACGTCGATGAGTTAGCTGCAGAACTTAAAAAGAGAATCGAAGTAAAACAAACACCTGCACCAGCTGCTGTTCCAGAAAAGAAAGAAGTGCCGACTGTAGACGTTGACAAAGAAGAAACTACTGAGGAAGAAGAAGACGACGACGAAAGACCCTTTTAATCAAAAATAAAATAGAATGAAGATTCTTGGTGTACAATTCAATAAACAGTCTGGCCCAGATGCAATTCATCAGCATAAAATAGAATTCACAGTTGATGAATCTCAGCAAGAAGGCTTTTACGATTTCTGCAAAACTGTTAAGAAAGGTTCTGAATTGTTATTGTTGATTTTTGACGCGACTAAAGAAGAGGAAGAAATTAAAGAATTAGTTAATGAAAAACCCGAACAGACTAAAGTCAGACTGTTTAAAAGAATGCATGCAATGATAAATGATATAGCGGAATCAAAGAAAAAAACACCAGAAGAAATCAAAGAATCTCTTAAAGAGTTTTTGATTAAAAAGAAATACATTCAAAAGTCGACTAAAGAATTAGACGTAAAAGGGTTAGCTGCTTCGATTTACTACTTACAGACAGAATATAGCCATTTTTCAGAATCTGATAATTCAGAATTAGAATAAAACGACAAAATATGGAAAAACAAAAAACAAAAATCGATCCAGAAAAATATTATTCTATCAGAAGAACTGCTAAACTGATTCCTTGGATTCATAGTGAGCCGACTTTACAGAAAATAATTCACGACGATATTCAAAACAACAATAACCAGCTGTTCAAAGCTGTCGTTTTGAAACGAAATAAACAAAGACGATACTATTTGAAAGGTATCAATATTATCAATGTCATCAAGATGTCAGAATCAGGCAATCTAATACAAAATGGAAGCCTTCTCACCAATAAGAAAAACAACAGACGAAAATAAAAGAGAAGGTATCGTTCTGAACAAAGAAACGATATATCGATCGGCTTGGTTTCATAGAGGTATACCCAGATGGAATCCAGTAATATATGGAAAAGAAGGACAGAATTTTGAAGAATGGGTATTCGACGATAAAAACATAAAATTCATTATTATTAGTATTCCTGGATTTGGTAATTATCAATTAGAAATGGAAGACTTCCGAAAGTTTTATGCTGAAAATCTTAAAGTGAAAGACACGATATTTCGTGGTAAAAGATATTTATTTCCACTACAATTATGCAAGAAACTGGAGAGAAAAATATAATCTTAGGCGGTGGTATTTCTGGTCTGCTACAAGCATACTATAAACCAAACTCTGTCATCATTTCTGACAAAATAGGCGGACAGTTTTCATCTAAATTCCAACTTGGCCCTAAATATCTTCATGTGGATGATTCGACGAAACGTTTTTTCAAAGAAATAAATATCGAACCAGAGATTAAAAAAATTAAAATCGGTTTCTTTTTCGATGGAAAACTGCATTCAGAAAATACTGAAGAAAACAGAAAGAGATATTTTGAAAAAACAAGAGGGTCGTTGACTGAACCATATCATTCTGTAATGACTTCAAATAAAACTGAGTTTGATTCATTTGCTATTGCGCCTGATGAGATAATTGAAATATTGAAGACAAAAATAAAAAACGAAACAATCTTAGAAAAAGTAATAGGAGTTAATTTAAGATATAAAGAAGTATTGACAGAATCTAGAAAAATCAAATATGACAATCTAATATCGACGATACCATTGAACGTGTTTTTATTTCTTAGCGGTAAACCAGATTTAGCAAAACAATATCAATCTTTTCCGACTACGTTCATTTTTTCTGAAAATTATAAAGATTGTCCATTCAGTGATTTTCAAGACTTTAACTATGTCTATGTTTCTGAACCACAACACGCGTTTCATAGAATAACTAAAGTACCAGACGGCATTGTTTTTGAATTCAAAGGAGACGGTATAAAAGCATTGAAAGGCGAAAAAGACAGAGTAGTAATGAAAGTAGGACAGTTAGTCGAAAACAATATGTTGATTGATTTCCAATATGTCAAGTTTTTTGGTAGATATGGTTGTTGGAAACATGGTATTAAAACTAACGAACTATTAAAAGAAATATATGACACTAAAGTTTAAAGAGTGGGATAAAAAACATAAAAGAGTGTGGCAGTTTGCAGACATTGACAGTGAACACGAGTGTTGCCTTAATGGATATGAACTATATGAATCTTAAAGATATATTCAAAGAACAAAAAGACTTCCAGAAATACTTCTATAATCCAGATGACATTTCTGATGAAGACAAAATAAAATTCACTAAAGAATACGTTCTTTCTATTCACAAAGAACTTGGAGAGATTCTAGATACTATACCCTGGAAACTTCACAGGAAAGAAGAAAAAGCTAAGTCTGAAAACAATACTATTGAAGAAATAATGGATTGTTTCAAGTTTCTTCTAAATCTTTGCATAATTTGGGGAATAGACGATGAAAAGTTTGTAAAAGAATTCTTTAGAAAATCAATGGTTGTCAGGCAAAGATATAATCAAGAAATTCTTAAAGTAATAAGTAAAGATGACAAAGTGTGTGCGATCGACTTAGACGATACTCTTGCTGATTCTTCTAAATACTTTATCGAAGTCTATCATAGAGAAAATTGCACCAGCACACCATATAAAAACAAAGCAGACTTAAAAAATCGTTTAGATACTCTATCTTATGAAGAATTTAAGTCATGGTTTAGAGAATCTGGCGAAAAAGTCAATATACCCGTCATATCTGGAGCTAAAGAACTCTGTGATTATCTGAAGAAAAAAGGATATAAGATCGTTATCATTTCTGCTAGACCTTACGAAAAACACAGAAGAATCTTTTCAGATACTTTACAATGGTTGAATGACAACGAAATTCAATATGATGCTGTCTATTTTGACAAAGACAAACACATCAAAATTTTGAAACAATTACCGAACTTATCATTCATTATAGAAGACAATCCAGAATATTCTGAACAGATTGCTTCTCAGGGTTTTAAAGTTTATCTTCTGCCGAATGAATGTGATAGTTCTTCTGAAGCAAAGATTAGAGAGACACTCAAAAATAAAGAAAACATTTCTCAGATTAATAATTTATTAGAAATAAAAAACTATGAATGAAAAATGGAGTTGTCATATTTGCGGTAAAATGAGAGACGATGAAGACATCGAAGTTTTAACGTATTTACTGAAAGATTTACCAGGAGCTGAAAGAAACATAAGATATTGCAGAGATAATGAAGAGTGCAAGAAAAAAGCAGAAGAAAAAGCGATAAGTCAAGAAGTATGAACGTTATTTCAGAACTCAAAGAAAAATATTCGAATGCAAAATGTTTAAAAACGATTAATGATTTCTTACAGAAAGATTTAACTTATCAAGACGTCGACGATCTTGAAAAAATAATTGATGAAGAATGGAAGACAAACTATAAGAACTTTGACAAATATTATAGTTACGAATACATATATATAGCTTTGAATTGTTTCAAAAAATATTCTAAAAATTCTGTATTCAAGACTTTCGAATATCTTGGTTCTGACAAAATAGAAAAAATTCTAGATTTAGGCGCTGGTATTGGTCTAACAACTAATCTATTGCAAGATCTATTTCCGAATTCTAAAGTATACTATTTAAACTTAGAAAAATCTTTACAGAATGATTTCTTTGAAAAGATAAAGAATCCAAAAATAGAAATAATAAATAACGAAGAAGATCTTTATAATAACAAATTCGATATAATCTTTGCTTCAGAGTTATTCGAACATATAGAAAAACCGATAGAACTACTTAAGAAAACTATGAAGATATGTGACAAATACTTCGTAACATCAAATGCTTTTGGTCCAGAAGCTTATGGTCATTTTACTTCATATTCAGTAGACGACATAGTTTTTGCACCGAGAGAAACTTCTAAAAAGTTTTTGAAAACAATCCGAGAAGAATTTGAAGAAATGAAAATAAAAACATGGAATAGCAGACCAAGAATTTTTAAAAGAATAGAAGACACAAAACAATTGAAATTATTTTAATGGATATACTACAAGAAAAACTAAATAAATGCACAGAATGTCCATTTGAAGATTATGAAATAAACTGGTACGACGAAAAAACTGGAACCGGAAAACTTGCAGCGTATGTTTATCCAGAAAGCGATCATTCAGTGATGGTTGTCGGGCAGAATCCTTCTCATCGGAGATGGCCAGGCACTCATTCGATGGGAGGAAAACAAGGAGACATATTTCGAGAAATCTTCGGAAAAGATAGTTTAGTGTTTACAAACTTCATTCAAGTATCAACACCAAATAATAAAGTAGACCAGTTGACAGACGCACAGATCAATCATTGCATAAATCATTTACTAGACGAAATCGAATATTTGAAACCAAAAGTAATTATCGTCTGTAGTTCTTTTGCTCGTTCTAAACTTGTTAAACTTGATAGATTGAATGACTTAGCTAAATGGAGTGCGAACGTCTTCTTTGTAAAACATCCAGACTATTATTTAACTTATAATCGAGGTAACATTGAAGAATATTATTCAGAATTAAAATCTATAAAACAACTATGTTCATAGTCTACGAAGGCACAGACTGTAGTGGGAAAACAACGACTAGAAAACTTGTCGAGAAACAACGTGATGGCAAAGACGTTGTAATAGATAGATTCATTGGTTCTAACATTGTTTACGGTCTTATCTTCAAAAGATACACTGAAGAAAAATTTAAAATTCTCTATGTAGATGATTATAGATTCGCTTCGATGTTTAATCCAGTTCTTATATATCTATACGCACCAGTTAAAGAAATTGTTAAGAGAATGAAAAAAGACGGCCACGAAGAGATTGATAAAGAGATCTTAACAAAGACTCTCAAAGAATATAATAAATATTTTGACAGATGCGGATACGAAAACAAAATAAAAATAAATACTAGTCGGTATGATCAGAAAGACGTAGTTAAAAAAATAATTAATTTTTTAAAGCATGTTGAAAATAAATAATGTCGTTATAGTCAATCATATTTTTGACATCGAAAAATGTTTCAGACAGATGTGTGCGACAGTCAATGATACATATGAATTGAATAATGTTGTTATTACATACGAAAAATATCCAAGACCAGCTAAAAAACTTCCATCAAAGACAGATGAAGATGAAAGGAAGTGGATTTTAGAAGAAATAAATACTACGATCAACAAGATAAAGAAAGACCGATATACTAGAAAAGCAATACTTTATAATCTTCACAAATCTGATCTTGCGCATAATTGTCTTAGTCTATTTCATCTATACTATAGAGAACACAAACTTCATTTAAACGTTTACGTCCGTAGCATGAATTTTGCTGAAAACTTTGAGCATGATATGTACACTTTCGATTTAATTTTAAACAAAGCATGTAAAAAACTTGAATTAGAAAAAGGTCAAATCGTAGTTTTCATCATGAGTCTTCATAAGTTTAGAGTATTATCTGCGTATGAAAAACGAGGAAAAAATAAAAATAATAATTAATAAAAACATATGAAAATAGCAATCACCGGAAGCAAAGGCATAATAGGTTCAAATTTAGTTCCTTATCTAGAATCAAAAGGACATGAAGTAGTTCAAATATTATCAGATATTCGAGATTATGCAGCATTAAGAGAAGAATTCTCTATTCATTCTAATATTGACTGGCTAGTTCATTTAGCTGCTATCGTTAGCACAATATCATGTGATCTAGCTGGAAGACACACATTCGACGTCAATGTCAAAGGCACTTATAATGTTGCTGATCTTTGCAAAGAAAACAAGATAAAATTCTGTTATTTCTCAACGACAGCAATATACAAACCTGGACAAAATCCAATACTTGAAGAATCGATCAAAGAACCCCAAACTCTTTATGGATACACGAAATATCTTGGAGAACTGACTGCTCAAAATGTATTCAAAGACAAACCAGAAGATCTTTTACTATTAAGACCATGTTTTGCTTTTGGTGGAAACAATGACAGATCGATAGGATCTTTGGTTATTAAATCTGGTATACATAATGAACCTATAAACGTTCAACTCGATCCAGAAAAACTTAAAGACTATATGCACGTAGATAATCTATCAGAAGCTGTCGAAATGTTATTGATAAGAAACATTACTGGAGAATACAATATTAGTTATGGTGAACCGATTAAATTCGGAGACTTGGTCAAAAAGGTCGAAGCAATGGGACTTAAACCTTTTATTTATTACAGACCAGAACTTGACTATATGGGTGACCATGTCGTCAATAACACAAAACTGAAATCCGTAATAGATTGGAAACCTTCTATATCAGTCGAAGAAGGATTAAAAAAGGTTTTCGAAAAATTAACTAAATAATTACATGACAAACGAAGAAAAAAACGAGTTTAGAAGACTCTTAGGCACTTTGCCTGAACAAGCAACTGAAATTCCAGAAGAAGACTTCGATAAATATGCAAAAGATAAATCACTCTGGGAAGAGAATGAATTCGGTATTAAAGTCGGGCCGTTTCAATTTTTCGAAGGTGTCAGAGGGATCAGTGTTCAGACTATAGACTATCCTAAAAATCCATACAGGTTATTATATGAATTTGCTGTTGCTACGTGGGGAGATGAAAAATATGACGAGATGTGGCCAAAGACGAAACCAGAACATAGATTCATAGTTGTTAAAAATGTTCTAGCAAATAAAGCTCTTCCACTCGGAAATGAAGCAATTCAATTTAGTTTCATAATTAGAGGCCCAAGTCGAGCGTCATTCGATCAGCATGCTAGACAAAGAGTTGGAGCAACATTTGCTAGTCAAGGTGTAAGAGACAATTCTAGATTATTATCTGGTTGCAGAGTACCAAACGAAATTTGGAGAAACAAAGAAAAAAGAGACGAATTCATTTCTTCTGCTTTGTGGGCTAAAAAAGCATATTACCGAATGTTAAAATCTGGAGAAGGCAATTCATTCCAAGCTGCTAGAGCTATGATGTTAATGTCTTGGACACATAACTATAAATATTCTACAAATTATATGGCTCTGAAGGGCTATATGGCTCAAAGATTAGTAGCTTCTGAACAAGAAGACACCGTCGCTGTTGCTATCTCTATCTGGAATGAGATCAACAATATGTTCCCGATGTTAGCAAATAGTCTTAGACCAAAATGTGACTGGGCTGGTAAATGTGTATGTCACCAGGGTGATGGCGGCGAACTTTTCGGCGCTTTGTTCAAAGGATGCGGCAGATTTCCAGAGTCAGAAGGAAAATATGCTACTTTTAACTGGGCATGCACAGATTATCTAACTTTAGACAAACAATTAGGCATTCATCTGCCTTCTCCTACTGAATGGAGAGAATTCAATTCTCTAGATGACCTCGAAGAAAAAGATAGAATGTTGTTTGAGGAATAATACATAAATCATTAAAAAAGCTCTTAGAAAGCGTTCTAGAGCACTAAGAAACAATTAGAAATGGTATCTGAACTAAAACAAAAAGGCATTCGGCCAGTGATTGCATGGGACGATGGTAAGACTATATATTTCGTCTATAGAGATAAAGACAAACAAAAACGGATATTTGAAATAAATGACTTTCAGTGGTATTTTTGTATTCACGCAAAACAATATGAAAGCGAAGAAGGAAGATTGATACTCAAAGAAGCAGTTAAAAAAGCAATGACAAAGTGGTTTCCAAAACTAGACGAAGTTGGAAACAAGATGTATCGTGAAGATGGCAGATTGCTTTTCGATAAAATTAGTCTACCGAACCCAATAAAGAAAGTAGAAAAGAAAGGAGACTTTGTTAAAGTTTACTGTGATCGTTATGCAGACGAAACGAAGTCTTTTCTAAGACGTCTACAAGATACAGAAATTGAGACTAGAGAAGCAGACTTAAACTTAACAAAGAGATACATGATCGACAACATGGTTGATATCGAAGAAGATTTATCGATATTATTTTTTGACATAGAAACGAACGATACAAATCCTGGAATTGAAATAGGTCGAGATGAAATTCTTTCTTGGGCCGGTTGTGACAATGTCGGAAATGTTTTCTTCGAAAAGAGTGATGATCTTGAAACTGGCGAATCAGAATTAATTCTGAATATGTTAAAACTTTTCAAAAAATATGACTTAATAGTTGGTTGGAATAGTGAACAGTTCGATATAGCATATATCAAAAACCGCATCGATAAACTTAATATTACTGGTGAAGAACTTGGAGAAGAAAAAATTAACGTAAATAAGACAAACTTCTGGAAAAAGATTATACACGTTGACTTGATGAAGAGATTGATTAAACTATTTGGTCCTATGATGACTGTAGTCAATCTTACTGGTTTTAGTCTAAATGAAGTTGCTAAAGTATTCATAGGCGAACAGAAAATTGAAAGACCAGAAAAAGTTATACATTTATATCGAAAAAATCCTGAAAAATTAGAAGAATATAATAAAAAAGATGTCTTGTTAGTTAAACAAATAAACGACAAATTAAGAACACTCCCGTTAATGATAAAAGAATGTTTTTGGACGGGTACTTTTATGGATAGATTCTACATAGGAGAACTTTTAGACAATTACATTTTGAGAGAAGCTAATCTTCAAGATTTTCACTTAAAGACAAGACCGAAATATGAACAAAATTCTGAATCAATCAGAATCAGAGGCGGATATGTGATGGTGCCTGATATTGGTTTATATGATAATGTAAGAACTCTAGATTTCAAATCTATGTACCCGTCTATAATGGTTGGGTGGAACATTGGTCAAGAATCTTTAGTCGAGGGTAAGATATCAGACATTGCTCAAAAAGACTTTGATTTATGGATAAAAGATCGAAAAATAGAAGAAGTGCCTTTTATAGAATGGTACGATTTTCTTAAAAAAGAAAACAAAAAACTTAATCCAAAAAATAAATATCTCCAAACGGCAAACAATCAATTTTTTGCTAGAGAAAGACCAAGTATTATTTCTGGTTTAGTAAAAAAACTTTTACAAGAAAGAAAAGCATACAAAAAACAACAGATTGATTCTGTATATAACTCGATCGAATATAAAAATGCTCAAGCTTCACAAGAAGCTGTAAAAGAAATGAGCAACTCTATGTATGGTATTACTGCAGATAAACAAGCAAGATTCTTTGATCCGCGTATAGCAGAAGCAATAACGATGACTGGTCAATTTATGAATCGGACGACAATGGCAATTCTGACTAAAATGGGATACCAAGTTATATATGGTGATACAGATTCTATTTTTACTCTCGTCGATAGTGATGAAGAGATGAAAAGAGTCATCGACGAGTTAAACAAAAAACTTTCAGCTCATCTTACTAAAACATACGGTTTTACGGACAATATCATTTACATTGAATATGAAAAGAAATTCAGAAAATTTATTATGTTAGATAAAAAAAGATATGTAGGACATCTCATAGAAGTCGATGGCAAACCAGTAGACTCAGTTCTTTCTAAAGGAACAGAAAACGTCAGAAAAAACACGATCGACTTTACAAAACAAAAAGTTAACGAATGCTTAGATTTGTTAGTTAAACAAGATAAAGGTCTAGAGTATATGAAAGAATGGGTGCAAAAAATAAAAGACTACGTCTTATCAGACAAAATGAGAGAAGACATGATGGCTAAAGAAATTCCAGGAATGCCTCTAGCAATAACAATGAAATTGTCTAAACCGACATCTGCATATAAAACAGATACTCCGCATGTTAAATTAGCTAAACAAATGGTTGCAGACAAAGAAATATTAGAAACACACGAAGGCAAACACGTCTGGGGTCAAAAAATTGAGTATTATATAAAAGATGCCCACAGAGGTAATATGAAAAGTGGTTTGAGAGATTCAGAAAGAAGTCATTCTACGAAATCACAAAATGCTGCATTAATAAGAGACTATGCTGGAGACCATGATGCAAAATATTATTGGGACATTCAAGTATTTGCTCCATTAGGCAGAATTCTTAATACAGTTTGGCCAGAGACAAAAGAAGATAAAATCTGGACAAACTACACTGTAGCAGAAGAAGAAAAACAGAAAAGATTAGAAGAAAAAGAAAAACTCCGAAAAGAAAAACAAATAAAGAAAGAGCAATTGAAATTTGAAAGAATTAGAATCAAAGAAGAAAAACAAAAAGAGAAAGAGACTAAAAAGAAACTAAAAGAAACGAAAAAAATAAATAGAAAAACAACTAAAAGTAAACAATTAAAATTATTTTAAAAATGTCTGACAGAATCACAAAAGAAGAAATGTTCATGAAAATCGCTGAGATCGTATCAATGAGAAGTACGTGCAAAAGACTTAATGTTGGTGCAGTCATTACTGATTCTTCAATGCTATATATTTTATCGATTGGATACAATGGCAATTACGCTGGCGGACCAAACACATGTGATACTGACGAACCAGGCGCTTGTGGATGCATACACGCTGAAATAAATGCTTTAGTTAAAGCTGATAACAGAATCAAAGACAAAATACTTTTTACCACTAATATGCCTTGCAAAAATTGCGCTAAACTAATTATCAATAGTGGTTTTTCAAAAGTGTTTTACAGACACGAATATAGATTACCGGATGGAGTCGATTTATTAAAACAATCTAATATTGAAGTGCATAAAATATGAAAAGAAAAGTTCTAGTGGGTGGTTGTTTCAACGAAATACACGAAGGACATATTCATTTCCTCTCTGAAGCTAAAAAGAAAGGAGATTATTTGATCGTAGTGCTGACTAACGACGTAAATAATAAAAAAGAATATGCTGTTGACTTTAGAAAAAGAAAGCAAAATCTAGAAAAACTCAACATAGCTAATAAAATCATTGAAGGAGACAAACATAATTTTGAAAAAGTCATTTATAAGTTTTTACCAGCGACAATCGTTTTGGGATACGATCAAAAATTACCAAAAAACGTTAAATTCTATGGAAAGGTCGAACGAATAAAAAGATTTAAAAATTATTCTACGAAAAACATGGCAAAAAGAAAACTAAACAAATCAGATCTCGGTAGTCATTGTTTGATAAAAAATGTTTCTTTAGTCAAATCAGATGATATGCCTATCGATCCATATATCTGGACAATAATTAGTCTCAAAACTATTAACAAAAAACAATACGTCGAATTAGTATCTAGTTGGACTAGTACTAATATTTGGAAGGTTGAAGCTAAAGACATCATAATACATTAAAAATAAAAATGATTGACTACAAATTATATATAAAGGAAGTAAAAAACTTCCCAAAAGAAGGAGTTGTATTTCAAGATCTATCGACTCTAATAGAAAATGGAAAGATCTTTCAATCAGCAATTCAAGAAATGGCTGAACAGTATAAAGACAGAACGATTTATCCAAAAATAGATAAAGTCGTCGGAATAGAATCTAGAGGGTTTTTGTTAGCAGCGCCTATAGCAATTGCTATGAATTCTGGTTTGATAATGGCTCGAAAGAAAGGAAAACTTCCAGGCGATGTCATAGAGGAAAGCTATTCTTTAGAGTATGGAGAATCTATTTTAGAAATGCAGAAGAATTCAATCAAAAATGGAGAAAATATTCTCATTGTAGACGATTTATTAGCTACTGGTGGAACTGTATCTGCAGCTATCAAATTGATTGAAAAACTCAATGGAAACATCGTCGGTGTTTGTTTTTTAATCGAATTAGAAAATCTTAAAGGAAGAGAAAAAATAAACTATCCAATTTATTCATTAACAAAATACTAAACATGAAGATAACATCGATAAACAAGAAAATAGACATCGAAGACGTCAAAAAAGCAGTAAACGAATTAGTTGACTTCGTAAAACCTACATACGGACCAAAAGGATATAGTGTAATAATAAGTGATGAATACCGACATGTTAATTTAGACGATGGTGCGTCTATAGCTGAAGAATATGAGTCCAGCGATTCTTTCATAAACGCAATTATAAAATCTATTAAAGAAATTGCTATTAAGATGAGAGACAGAGTCGGTGATGGCACTACTGGTTCACTTATAATAGCTCAAGCAATTTTAAACTCAACAAAAGAGATTAAAGACATTAAAAAAGCAGCATTAGAAGCAAAAGAACAATTGTTAAAAATGTCTAAAGAAATCAAGACAAAAGAAGAACTGAAAAACGTTGCGAAAATATCTTTCAATAACGAAGAGATGTCAAAGATCATTTCAGAAATAGTTTTTAAAGTTGGTCAAGATGGAATAATATCAGTCGAAGAAAGCAATAGTTTAAAAACTTCTACAGAAATCGCAGATGGTTTAAGAATTGACAGAGGCTATATATCTCCATATATGATTACAGACGTTGAAAGAATGGAAGCAGTATTAGAAAATCCAGCCATTCTTATAACAAATTCAAAAATTTCGTCAGCAGCTGAGATCTTACCAGCTCTTGAAAAAATAATAAACTCTGGTAAAAAAGACATTTTAATAATCGCTGAAGACATAGAATCTGAAGCATTAAAGCTTCTTATTGTAAACAAATTAAAAGGGATCTTCAATGTAGTTGCTGTTAAGTCTCCTGGTTTTGGTGAAGAGAAAAACGATTTATTAGAAGACATCTGTTGTCTAACTAAAAGTAGTTTAGTATCAGAAGAAAAAGGAATAAAACTAGTAGATGTTAAACAAGACACGTTTGGTTCTTGCCGAAAAGTTGTTATTACGAAAGACAACACGACTATAATTGGTGGAAGTGGAAATGTAGAAGAAAGAATAAATCAATTGAAAACACATCTTAAAGAAGTTAAAGAAGAATACCAAAAAGAAAAAGTTAAAAACAGAATAGCTAAACTTAAAAATGGAGTAGCTCTAATTAAAGTTGGCGCTTCGACTGAAGCTGAAATGAAGAAATTAAAACTTAAAGTTGAAAATTCAGTAAACTCGACTAAATTAGCATTTAGAAGCGGAGTAGTACCAGGCGCAGGAAAAGCATTCAGTACTATCAAGACTAGCGATGAAGTTCTCAATGAGGCATTGAAAGCACCAGAAAAAATACTTAAAGAAAACATCGGAGAATTCACGATGAATGAAAAGATTGTCGATCCAGTTGAGGTTCTCATTGCTTCGATTGAAAGCGCTGTTTCAATAACAGAAATGCTTACTTTAACAAAAGGAGTAATTGTCAAAAAAATAGATGCTAAAGAATGAATTCACTCAAGAGACTAGAGATTTATTCTTTTGGAACAAAAAATGTTGGTGGTGCGGACAAAATCATTGGAATTGTCTCCATCATATATTAGGACGTGTTTCAAATAGTCCACTGAACGCAGCACCTATCGCAAACTTTGGTTGTCATATCGGTAATGGAAAACTTTCACAATTTGAAGTAAGAAAAAAGATGTTAAAAAAGACGTTAGAATATCTATTAGAAAATGGATACGTTTTGACAGAAAAAGATAAAGAGTTTAAGAAGAAATATGAAAAATACTACAAAAGCTAAGATAAGTATAAATACGAGAATGAAAACATACTATGAAAATCAGACTAAGTTTTTTCTTTTGAGAAGAACTCCTGTCATCATACGTTTAGATGGAAAATGTTTTCATTCTTTGACTAAAAACTGTGAAAAACCATTCGATGAGAATTTCAGAAAAGCGATGGTGTCAACGTCATTGAAACTTTGTGAAAGCATACAAAACGTAAAATTAGCATATTCAGCAAGTGACGAAATTTCATTATTATTAGTTGATTATAATAATTTAGACACTTGCCAGTGGTTCGATGGAGAAATACAGAAGATAGTTTCTATTTCCGCTTCAATTGCTGGAGTCGAATTCACAAAAATCTTTGGAAAAGAAGGACACTTTGATAGTAGAACATTTAACATACCGAGAGAAGAAGTATGCAATTATTTTATTGCAAGACAACAAGATGCTATCAGAAATAGTATTCAAGCAGTCGCACAATCACAATTCTCTCACAAGACTTTGCACAAGCTAAATACTAAACAACTTCGAGAAAAGCTTTTAAAAGAAAAACAAGTTGACTGGAATGATATTCCAGAATACTATAAAAAGGGCTTTGCTTTATATTATAAAACAAATGACGAAGACGTCAAACTTTCGAATTGGATTATTGATATTCAAATACCTAAGTTCAATGAAGAACGAGAATACGTAGAAAGGTTCATATAATAGGGTATTTACAAATATATCAGAATATGGTATAATAGGAATATGGATATAGAAAAAATAAAAACATACATAGAACAAGGCATCAAACAAGAAGTTGAAAAAGAATTCGATGCCCTGAAAGACAAACTCATTAAAGATCTCGAAATGAAGAAAAATGAAATTTGCGCTGGTATTCTATTAAACATCATGAAAACCATAGATATACAGAATCTTAACGACAGAGTCATTTTTACGATTAGAGAAATCAAATGAACAGAAAGATGTTATTCGGTTTAATAGTTTTCGTCGCGGGTATGATTTTATCTAATACTGGTCATCCGATTTTAGGTCTTTCTGGTGGTCTAATTGGTATATATTTTGTATTCGTCAAATGAACACTTTTCTTCCATTTACTGATTTCGCTGAATCTGCAGCAGTTCTAGACAATAAACGACTCGGTAAACAAAGAGTAGAGACGTATCAAATTTTGAGAGTTCTTCTTAATATCACAGAATCGAAAGCTTGGCGAAATCATCCAGCAGTAAAAATGTGGAAAAATCATGAAGGTTGTCTTATAGAATATGGAATAGCAATATGCACAGAATGGAGAAAAAGAGGTTTCAAAGACACATGTCTAGATAAGATTAATGCATTGCGCAAATACGTCATGTCAGAAAGTTATGTTAAACCAGAGTGGCTCGGGAATGAAAATCTTCATCTAGCATACAAATCAAATTTGTTAAGAAAAGATTTTAATTATTATAAACAATATAATTGGCCGTGCGATAACAATCTAAGTTATATCTGGCCTGTAAAATAATATGAGAAAATTAGCAACAATACAACAAATCGAAGACGTTCAACCTATCGAAAACGCTGATTCGATCGAAAAAGTAAAAATCAAGGAATGGTGGGTTGTTTCGAAGAAAGATACTTTTAAAAAAGGTGATCTTTGCGTATATTTCGAAATAGACTCATTACTACCTTCTGATAATCCAGAATTTGAATTTCTTTCAAAAGGGACAAAAGAAAAAACGATGATGATCGAAGGAAAAGAATATAAAGGATACAGACTAAAAACTATAAAACTAAGAGGTCAAGTATCTCAAGGTCTAGCATTACCGATTGATATTGCTATTAAAAAAATCAATTCTTTATCTCAGGAAGAGGCAGTCAAATACAACATATATCCAGATGATTTTACAGCTGGAGTAGAAGTTTCAGATCTTCTCAACGTAGTCAAATATGAACCACCTGTTCCTGCTAATCTTTCTGGTGTAATGAAAGGTTTCTTTCCAGGATTCATTCCAAGAACAGATGAAGAAAGAATTCAGAATTGTGCAGATATTTTAGAAAAACATAAAGGAGAAACGTTTTATATCACAGAAAAATTAGATGGTTCGTCTGTGACATACTACAAAAGAAACGGAGAATTTGGTGTATGCGGAAGAAATTGGGAACTGAAAGAAACTGAAGAAAACACTATGTGGAGAGTCGCAAAAGAAATGAATCTTATCGAAAAATTAGAAGACGGATTTGCTATTCAGGGAGAAATAATCGGAGAAGGCATACAGAAAAATCCGCTTAAAATAAAAGGTCAACGTATATACTTCTTTAACGTCTATGATATAAAGAAAGGTCGATATCTAGATTTCAAAGATTTTGTTGTCTTCTGCCAGAGAATGGGAATCAATACAGTTCCGATCGTCGACTCAGCTTATACGTTGTCTAGCACCGCTGAAGAATTGATAGAAATGGCTAATGGCAAAAGTCTACTATGCGAAACAGCAAATAGAGAAGGTTTAGTATTTAGACCAATAGTAGAAGGAAGAGACGAAATCAATGGTTCTATTTCTAGACTTTCTTTCAAAGTAGTCTCGAATGATTATTTATTAAAAGAAGAATAAAAACATGAAAACTTCTACAATCGTCATAATTAGTTTGTTAGCAGTGTTATTATTAATAACACTTATAACGATAGGATCGTATAATGGTTTTGTAAAAAAGAATCAAAACGTAGAGACAGCATGGTCACAAGTAGAAAATCAATATCAAAGAAGATTTGATCTGATACCCAATCTTGTTAATTCTGTGAAAGGAATGATGAAACAAGAACAAGAAGTATTTGAATCTATAGCAGAAGCTAGAACACAGTATGCTGGAGCTTCGAACATAAATTCAAAAATCGATGCTGCTCAAAACATAGAAACTAGTTTGGGTAGACTATTGGCTATAATGGAAAACTATCCTGAACTTAAATCTAGTCAAAACGTAACAGGCTTGATGGACGAACTATCTGGCACAGAAAATAGAATATCTGTAGAAAGAAATAGATATAATGAAAATGTCAGAACATACAACGTGTCTGTGAAGACGTTTCCCTCGAACATATTCGCAAACATATTTGGTTTCGAAACAATGAATTTCTTCGAATCTACTGAAAACGCTAACATAGCGCCTGAAGTAAATATATGAACGTCTTTAAATCAACAATACTGATAATCTCTTCGATTCTGTTTTTATCGCCAGCATTAGTATATTCTCTAGATGTGCCAGAATATCATAATTGGGTTAATGATTATGCTAATGTTATCGATGACGACGTCGAATCTGTCTTGAATAACACAATCGCTGAATTTGAAGAAAAAACTTCGTCAGAAATAACTGTCGTAACAATAAATTCTCTTGATGGAGAAAATCTAGAAGACTTTTCAATGAAAATAGCAGACAATTGGAAGGTAGGCAAAGAAGACAAAGACAATGGTATCATGTTATTGTTTGCCATAGCAGAAAAAAGAGTTAGATTAGAAGTAGGTTATGGTCTAGAAGGAGTAATCAATGATGCTAAAGCTGGTAGGATTTTAGACGACTGTGTCGTCGAGTTCAGAGACGAGGGCGATTACACTAATGCTGCGAAAAATGGTGTCGAGTGCATCATTCAAGAGATAGGTACTGAAGAATGGACAGAAGAACAATCCGGTTCTGGATCTGCTATTCTATTGTTCATTATCATTGGTTTCTTTGGATTATTTTTCATTTGTGCAATTTTTTCTAGCTCTAGTGGTGGAAGTATTGGTTCTGGTTTTATTGGTGGCGGTATCGGTTTAGGAAGTAGCGGGGGAAGCAGTGGAGGCAGTAGTTTTGGTGGTTTCGGTGGTGGTAGTTTTGGTGGGGGAGGCGCTTCAAGATAATTCGAAATGTATTTATTTCTATGAAAAAATATCAAACTATAATTGGATGTCTGTTAATTGCTATTGCTCTCTATTTTGGTCTATCTAGTATTGATATTGATATAGAAGTCAAAAATACTTCGTCTCCTCAGAGTATTCAAGAAAAACTTATACAAGAAAAATTTCAAGCATATCAAGACTGGGGTTATTATAATGGTCTTGCGATGCCTAAAAGAATTTTATCTGAAAACGAATGGTTTAAGAAAACAGGAGACAACAATTACGATCCGAATCTAACGTGCGAACAGCTCATAGACGAAATGTACGACATAGGATATAAAAACGCAAATCGACCAGATTAAAAAATCTAAAAACAAAAAATGAAAAAAGTAATATCAACAGAAAAAATACCGATCAAATTATGGTTAGACGATATTGAAGAAGGCGCTTTGCAACAAGCTAGAAATCTTGCTAATTTGCCTTTCGGTTTCAAATGGATTTCTATAATGCCTGATTCTCATCAGGGTTTCGGTATGCCGATAGGTGGTGTTATGGCTACAAAAGGAATAGTAGTACCAAACGCTGTCGGTGTTGATATTGGGTGTGGTATGTGCGCAGTCAAAACGTCTTTGACAGAAATCGACCAAGAAAAACTTAAGAAAATAATGGGAAGAATCCGGAAAGAAATTCCAGTCGGTTTCAGTCATCACAAATCAAAACAGAATGAAGATCTAATGCCAAAATTTCCAAGTGAATCTAAACCAGACTGGGACGTTAATTTAATGCCAGTATGTGTAAGTGAATACGAAAACGCTTTAAAACAGATTGGAACTCTTGGAGGAGGAAATCATTTCATTGAAATTCAAAAAGGAAGTGATGGTCACATCTGGTTAATGATACATAGCGGTTCTAGAAACTTTGGTTTAAAGATTGCTAAACACTACAACGATTTAGCAATAGAATTAAACAAAAAATGGCACACTCAAGTTCCGCATGAATGGAAATTGGCATTCTTGCCGATGGATTCGAAAGAAGGATACACCTATTTGAGAGAAATGCAATACGCTGTTGATTTTGCTTTAGCTAATAGAAAACTGATGATGGATAGAATACAAAACATCGTAAACGACGTCTGCTGGTTAAATTTAGACAACGTTCTTCCTGACAAATCACCTTTAGTCATAGACGAAATGATAAATATTGCTCATAATTATGCTAAGATGGAAAACCATTTCGGAGAAAACGTCTTAGTCCATAGAAAAGGAGCTACGTTAGCTACAGAAAAAACAATAGGTATAATTCCAGGTTCGATGGGTACTTCAAGTTATATCGTCCAAGGTTTGGGAAATCCAGATTCGTTTAATTCTTGTTCACACGGAGCTGGTAGAAAAATGAGTAGAAAAAAAGCTATCTCTGATCTTAATTTAGAAGAAGAACAGAAAAAAATGACAGGTATTTTGGGAGCACCAAGAAATAAAGACGAGTTAGAAGAAGCACCAGGTGCTTATAAAGATATAGACGTCGTCATGGAAAATCAGAAAGATCTTGTTAAGATTTTAGTTGAGCTTAGACCATTAGCTGTTATCAAAGGTTAGAACAGGGTGAGGTGTTACGGTAGCATTCATAGTTTGGAACTATGAGGCCTTAGTTCGACTCTAAGCACCCTGAATGTTTAGAGATATAAAAATAGGTTTCTTTATTTATCCAAGCGCTCTAGAACGCTATGAGAGCTTGGTATAAATATAAACTTGATATATTATACGTTAACATTTTTGTCAACTATACTTTTCTAAAATAAATGTATGAAAAATAAAATTAGAACATTTAAAACTGGTGCTACAAGAGACACCGACGCTAACAAAATCGACCCAGAAGGATTCATCAGTCCGATCGTCTTAAAAAGATTTTCAGAATACATGAATAAACATAGAATTCAACCAAATGGTGTCTTACGCGCTAGCGATAATTGGCAAAAAGGAATACCTAAAGAAGAATACATGAAGTCTGGCTGGAGACATTTTCTAGATTGGTGGTTAGAACATCGTGGTCACAAAAGTCGAAATGGATTAGAAGATGCTTTGTGCGGAGTGATGTTTAATTCGATGGGTTATTTATTTGAAATTCTAAAAAGCAAAAAAGATGACAAAAAATAATCAAACGATTTATATCGGTGTAGACAATGGTCTTGCTGGAGGTTTAGCAATAATACAAGGTCGGAAAATATTAGAATTGTTAACCATGCCAGTTATGGTAGGTAGCAATGACAGAAACGAATACGATATTCTTTCGATCATAAAAATTCTTCAGAAATACCAGAAAAATTCGACAATGATAATTGAAAAAGCACACGCAATGCCTGTCATAGGCGTCGTTCAAGCTTTTAGTTTTGGTAAGCTTTATGGTATTATGCTTGGTCTAGCATGTGCTTTACAAATACCTTATAATATAGTTCATTCAAAAACTTGGCAGAGAGAAATGTTTAGAGATATTAGTACAGATAACACAAAACAAGCAAGCGCAATGATAGCAAAAAGATTATATCCAGATCAATCTTTCCTAGCATCAGAAAGAAGTAAAAAAATACATTCGGGTTTGACGGATGCTATTCTTATTGCAACATACGGTCAAAGAAAGAATTTGTAAAGGTCGAAAAGGGCGTTTACAAACGCTTCTAAATATGGTATAATATATTAAAGCTAAAAATTAAAAGTCGAGAAATTAACGTTCAAAAACAAAAAATGCAAAACATAAAACTAAACGACAAAATCAAATACGTCAAAAGAATACTTAGAACACCTTATCATTTCTTTTACGTCCCAATGAAAACGAGTTTGATAGGAATAAAATTTGAAGATAGGAATGGACAGAGTTTTGATTTTACTGGTCCAAATATGTTCGAAGCAGTTGTGACAGCTGAAAATTACGTCAACGAAGGTCTTAGAGAAGGAAACCTAAAAGAACCCGAACCAAGGAAAAAGAAAGAAGAAGCGAAATAAAAAAGAATCTATGAAGATAAATAAAATTATATGTGACATCTGTGACAAAGAGATAGATGTCAATAATGAAGCTGGTTTAGCGATGTACGAACATATAAGTATTCAGCAGAAACTCAATTTAATGCCAGACGTTTTATCGAAAGGAGAAACAAATCCACAGACTAACAAAGAAATAATTAAAGTTTATTTTGATCTCTGCAATGAATGTGCTTTAGAAACAGAAGCTTTCTTGATAAAGTTAAGAGAAAAGAAAATTAACGATAAAGGTCGAAAATAAAAATTAATAAGACTAAAAACAAATATGAGCGTAAAATACATCAAAGAGAATTATCCAGAAACGTATCCAACGATGGACGAAGAAGCTCTAAGATGGATCTTCAAAAATAAGAATATTCTTAGAGAAAAATTCAGTAAACGTTTCCCGAAATCGCCGTTTCTATTCGTCGTTCAAATCAAAACTGAGAGAGGCACAGTGTTAGTCAACGACGAAGCAGAAGTCAAACGAGTTGACAAAGTCGCTTATCTAAGTTGGAAGACTTTAAGACAACTCGGTTGTCCGACAAGTTTTTAGTTATTAATTATTAACAAAAGAAAAAACATGAAAAAAGTAGACAGAATTAAGATTGTCATCGGGAGATTTGGTTCTGATCCAGAGAAATTAGAAATCTCAAAAGGAGCTACTGTCGAAGAAGCTCTTGAAGAAGCTGGTATCACTCTAAACTCAACTGAAAAAATCTGGGTTAATGGTGAGAAAGCTACTAGAAAAGACATTCTCGAAAACGATGACAATTTATTGTTAGTCAGTCCAAAACAAGCTGGTTTCTAATTAGTATGACGAAATTTCGATCTTGGTACAAACAGTATGTCGATATATGCAACAAGAAATACGTTGCTTATGTAGATGACTTAAAGAAAAAGATAGAAACAGAAAGAACAGCTTTTCAGAAATTGATCGACTACAGAATGAAAACAAACTTGATGCATTCATTAGAATTAGATGGAAAAATTAACCAGAAGTCAGAACAAATAGCAAATTTAGAGTCTTCTATAATAAAAATTTCTTCTGTAAAAGAAGAAATGGATAACAGAGTATCAGATCTGAGCGCAGACAAACTATACGAAAAAATATTGAAGCATCCTAAAGTCGACAAGATCGAAATTGAAAATGATGATTTAAACATCATCACGAAGAAACTTAAAGTAAGGGATAAAAACATAGGTCATTTCAAATTTACATACAACCCGAAAACCGATAGATTGTTTATCAGAAATCTAGAATACGTAGTCGAAGGAATATTTGACCACTGGCATATAAAATTTGGTGACCCATGTTTAGCTGACTGGAAACCGATATTGTGGAAATACTTAGATACTTTCCAGATTTTCTTTTTTGTCGATACGTTGATTCATTATCTCTTATTGTCAAATTCGAATCATGCATACAAGCCATTCGAAGAATGGATTAAATTGTTCGAAAAGAAAGAAGAAGTAAAAAAGCAAGAAATAAATGCGTCAGAACTTTCTGCTGATCAATTAGCTTACGCAGAAATGTATAATGCAGTATATATAAGAGCAAGTGAATATGCAGCAGGTTGGGTTGACGGCACGACTACAGCTACTACGATGTCATCGTCTTATACGTATTGGGCTGATGCAACTAGTTAATAAAGATATGGAGAGTCTAGAACAAATGGAAAAAAGAATAAAAGAAGAAGGAGAAATAAGATGTCCACATTGTGATCATCTGCAATCAGACGATGACGGCGCGTATCCAATAAGTTATCATGGAAGTGAAGACGGACCAGAAGAAAGATGTTGTGACGAATGCGGAAAAAAGTTTTATGTCAGAGAAAACGTCAGAAGATCTTATGACGTTGCTGCAAATCAAGAAGATTTATGATTACTCTTAAAATAACTAAAGAAGCATACCTGAAACTTAGATGTTTTACTGAATTATGCGATACAGAAATTTCTGGTTTGGGTAAAGTTAAAGAAAATGGTGATAGCGAATTCGAGATATATGATATAGAACTTTTTGAACAGAATGCTTCCTTCGGCCACAGTGATTTAGATGAAGAGAAATTAGCTAAATTCTTGAATGAAAAGATAATCAAGAAAGAAAACATTAAAGACTATAAAGTTTGGTGGCATTCTCATGCAGACATGAAAGCATATTTTAGCCCTAGAGACGATCGAACAATAGATGAATCCACTGAATTTCCATATCTAATATCTATAGTCACGAATAAAAAAGGAGAAGACTTAATTAGATTAGATTTGTATAAACCATTAAGACTGACGATTCCACTAAAAATGGAATTGACTGTAGAACTTGATGAACAACTGAAACTAAAATGTCAAAAAGAAATCAAAGAAAAAGTAAAAAAGAGGTGGTCAATATCAATTTTCGGAGACAAAAAGATATTTTCGATCCCCAGATATTCCAAAAAACTATAACGATCGTCGGCCTTGGTAATATCGGTTCACAGACGGCAGTAGCTTTGACTAGACTTGGACTTAAAGATTTTTATCTCTATGATCACGATAATATTGAAGAGCATAACATTGCTAGCCAAGTTTTCTACAGAAATCAGTTGGGAAAACCGAAAACAGAGATGATCAAAAAGACAATGTTTAACATAAACAAGAATGTTTCTGTTTTAGCAGAAAAAAAGAAATATGATGGTGTTTTTCTCTTCAGTGATATATTGATTATAGCAGTTGATAGCATGAAAGAAAGAGTAAGAATCTGGAAAAATCTCCTTAAAAATAATATTCGTCCAGAACTTATTATTGACGGTCGTATGGGTGGACCACAGTTAGAAATCTATACTTGCAGAACGTTAGAAGAATGGGAAGATACGTTTGTAGACAATCCATCTAAAGATCCATGCGGAGCTAGGAGCATTTGCTACATTTCTATGATTATCGGTTCGTTGATTGCAAATCAAGTTAAACGATATTTAAAAGCTGAACGATATAAGAAAACGATTTTATTTAATATTGATTCTTTGCAACTAATATGAGAAATATGTCAATAGGATTCATAAAAGATATAGACTTATTACCAAAAGATAACTATTGGTGGCAATCTGAGACAGAAAAACGAGATAAAGAAATTCTGAAAATACTCGACAGACTGCATTTCAAGAAAGAATTCATGAGATTAGATATGCAACCAGAACATAGATTGATGATTAGGTGCAATATATCGTTTACGAGGAGAGAATTATCAAGAATAAAATCAGTTAGAGAATTTCAAGAAATGTTAAAGCATAAACTCTTAGGCGCTCAAAAAGAATCAGAAAAATATTTTTCAGATTTAGTCAATAAAATATATGAAAATCATAAAACCTACTAAAGGGAGAATATTAATAGAATTGAATAAAAAACCAGAAAAAACTACATCTGGTATAATTCTGCCAGATTCAAAAGAAGATGTCCAAACACAAGGCTCGATCATAGCAGTCGGTGAAGGCAGCAAATTTCAAATTGGTACGTCAGTCATCTTTAAAGAATATTCTTCTACAAAGATTAATAGAGACAAAGATACTTTTTTCATAATCGATGAAGAAGACATCATAGCTACAATTGAAGATGAAATCAAATGAAGTCAAGAAAAACTTATTATTTAGATTTCTGTATGGGAGGAGTTTCATATTCGCAACGACTGAAATGGGATTGTTTGATGGTTTCAGCGTTGTGGCAGACGTCGTTGCATTAAGCAAAAAATACAAATTCTACGAAGTTGAAGTAAAAACGAATATAACAGATCTAAGAGGAGAATTAAAAACAGTTCAGAATATTCTTGAAGAAGGTATATCTGACATGCGTTTAGCGAAGTATTGCAAACATAGGATATATCTAAAAGACCCAGACAAAGACAATTTGTTTATACCTCATCGATTTTATTTTTCAGTACCATACGAACATAAAGAAGAAGCATTATCGACTTTGTCAAAAACGCCATACGGTTTAATGGATTTACAGGGAAACGTCTATAAAGTTGCAAGAGATTTGCATAAAAAACCAATCCAGAAAGATTTCATCGACAAGATGCTTCAAAGATTGTCAAGAGTAAATTATGATTTATTAGAAAAATATGACAAACGAAAAAATATTAGAACAATTTAGCGATGGCGTCAGAATGATAATGCTTTGTCAAAGAAATAAAGAAGGCAGAAACACGAACAAAACAGATAGAGCAAGCATAAGAAAAATATCTACTAACAAAGAAGAGTTTTTAAAAATATATAATGAATTTTTAGAGATCAAGAATAACAGCAAAGAACCGCTGAGAATCTATTCATCTGTAAACAAAAGAGACATCAATAAAGCAATTCGAACTTTTAAATTTGAACAGTTAGAAGCAGATTATTATGACGAAGAAAGCCGAAATAATTTTTATTTCGACATAAAAAATCGATGGATCAGTTGTCTAACTCAACAAAAATGCAAACTAGAATCTAATTTCTTGATTGATGCCGACTTTGAATTTGATAAAGAAAGCAAAGAAATTCTGAACAAAACAATTTTAGAAGACGTTCGTGCTGGTCTAAAAGACTTAAACGTTGAGATCTTATTAGAATATCCGACGAAATCTGGATTCCATCTAGTCACCAAACCTTTTAATCCTTCTTTGTTTCCGCCAGCGCTGGGAGAAATTAAAAAAGATGCTTTATTATTATTAAGTTTTTAACATGAAAATAAATTTCAAAAACGTCTGGAATTATCTTCCGATTCTAAATCTTTACGTCGAAATACCTTTTATTTCTGTGCGTACCAGTCTAATGAATAAAAGTTACGAAACAAGAGATATTCAATACATAATGTTAGATGTTAAGTTTTTCAAATGGTCATTCAGTATAAAGTTATACGACATATACAGAAGATACAGAGACAGAGACAATTATTAAAGGGTATTTACAAAGGTTGCAAAGTATGGTATAATATAGAATATAAAGGTTAATCTTCATTTATTATCATGACAAAATTTCGAACAAAAGTATCAACAAAGACAGAAAATTTAGCGGGAGGAGAAGCATTTAAAGAATCAGATAAACTCGAACTGATTTCTTTACTTTTGACATCTTTCGTTAAAGATAAGTTCTATGAATCTGCTGGAGAACAGCTAGTTAGATTAGAAGACTTAGTGAATAGAATCAAAGACAAGAAATTCATTGCAAAAGCTGCTATATATGCTAGAAAAGAATTCGGAATGAGAAGTATCACTCATGCTCTGTTAGCTGAATTATCTAAAATAGTTAAGGGCGAAAAATGGTTAAAGATTGCTATCCAAAAAGCATCATTCCGACCAGACGACATGATGGAAATGCTCGGATATTACCTTTCTAAATATCAAAAACCGATACCGAATTCTATGAAAAAAGGTCTTTCTCTTGCTTTAAAAAACTTCGATGCATATCAACTTGGTAAATATCGAGGTGAAAGAAGCGGATTAAGACTTGTAGACTTGTTCAACATCGTCCATCCAAAACCATCTGATCCAGAAACAGAAGAACTATATAAAAAAATTATCGAAGACAAACTTCGTTCTTCTGATACTTGGGAAAAGAATATTTCAGACACTGGCCAGCAAGTTAAAAACATCGCTGACGCTGAACAAAGAGAAGAAAAACAGAAAGAACTTAAGTCTGATGCTTGGAGAAAACTTGTCTTAGAAAAGAAACTTGGATATTTCGCATTGTTAAGAAATCTTAGAAATCTTTTAGAACAAGCTGATGATGAGACAATCGAAACTGCTTGCAAAACTTTAGTAGACAAAGAACTAATCAAAAAATCTCTTGTTCTTCCATTCAGATTTAATACTGCTGTGAAACAAATAGAAAGAACGTCGAACAAAAACACTAGATTAGTAGTAGATGCACTTCATAACGCTCTAGAACTGTCTCTAAGCAACGTTCCGAAATTTGATGGGAAAACATTAATCGTATTAGACGAAAGCGGTTCTATGAGAGGAAATCCGGAAGAAATAGGTTCTCTATTTGCTGCAGTCTTGTATAAATCGAACAATGCTGATTTGATGACGTTCTCTGAAGAAGCTAGATACAGAAATATACACTCTGGAGATAGTGTTCTTACAATCGCAAAACAATTACAATCTGATTTCGTTGGAGGCGGAACTGATTTTCACAGTATTTTCAATTCTGCAAACCAGGTATATAATAGAATCGTAATACTTTCTGATATGCAAGGATGGATCGGATACGAAAATCCGACTAAAGCGTTTGCAGAGTATAAAACAAGAGTTAATGCAAATCCACACGTATATTCTTTTGACTTGAATGGATATGGAACATTACAATTTCCAGAAAAACAAGTATATTGCATTACTGGATTTTCTGATAAAGTATTTGACATTATGAAAGTACTCGAGCAAGATAGAAACGAATTGATCAATAAAATCGAAAAAATTGAACTTTGATAAAAATCGAGCAGTGAGGTGAGAGCTACTTCGCAATGAAAATTGCTTACTTATCTTTTGGCTAATAACCAAAATGAACTAAGTTCGTCTCTTCGGAGGCAAAACTTAACAATTGCTCTTAGAGAGAAATCTCTATAGCAGAGGTTCCACGAGTTTCCTTAAAACTCTACTCTCACCATATTTCTCTCGATTTTTTATTACTCATACACAGAGAATACATCGAACCCGGTTCTACTGTGTAAATAACCGATCCCTTCTGATCCCAGTGAGAAGTGATGAAAGAGATACTTCGCAAGTGTTAATTGCAACTAGTCTACCTCTTTCAAATTTTCTCTCACTACGCAGAAAAGGAATCTATTGTAAACATTTACTTTAGAAGATGGTTCGAATCCATCAATCTGCGCATCTTTTTATTTTTTATGAATACTCAAACTATTCCTACAGAATCCAAGTTAAAAGAATTTTTGAAAGAATCCAATGCTATCGAAAATGTTCGTTCTATTGGAGCTTTCAAAGATGCATGGAAAGCTTGGAAGTTTTTAATTTGTTTTGATGAATTAACTTTAAGCAGAATTCTTGAATGCCACAGAATAATGATGTTAGAACAAAACAAAAGAATCGCTGGTAAAATCAGAAAAGTGAATGTTAGAGTTGGTTTCTCAGTAAAGTTAGATTTTAGAAAAGTACCAGAAAGATTAGACAGTCTTTTAAAAAAATATCCCGTGACAGAAGAACAAATCAAAGAATGGCATATTGAATTTGAAAATATTCATCCTTTCGAAGATGGAAATGGTAGAATCGGACGCATAATTATGAATTGGCAAAGAGTAAAAAGAGACTTACCGATTCTAGTCATACATGAAGGAGAAGAACAATTTCAATATTACGAGTGGTTCCAGAGTTTTAAAGTAAATAATATCTTATAAACATTTTTCTATGGAAAAAGAAAGTTTAAATAACATCATAAAAAATCTAGAAAAGAAATACGGAGAAGGAACGATAATGAAATTCACGAACAAAAAGACGATTGACATCGAAACGATACCGACAGGTTCTATAAGTTTAGATTATGCATTAGGTGTAGGTGGTATACCCAGAGGTAGAATAATCGAAATATTCGGACCAGAATCTTCTGGTAAAACGACTTTAGCTTTAAGCATTATCGCACAAGCTCAGAAAAAAGGAATTACGTGTGCATTTGTAGATGCTGAGCATTCTCTCGATCCAGATTATTCTAGAAATATTGGAGTCGATCTAACTAAAATGTTTATCTCGCAACCAAATAGCGGAGAACAAGCATTAGACGTAGTTGAAGGTTTTGTAAAATCACGCGAAGTTGGATTAGTTGTCGTCGATTCTGTTGCTGCTCTTACTCCACAAGCAGAAATAGATGGAGTAATGGGACAATCACATATCGGATTGTTAGCACGATTGATGTCACAAGCTCTTAGAAAATTGACAGCGATCGCAGCTCAAACAAAAACGACTATTATATTTGTAAATCAAATCAGAATGGCAATTGGAGTCAAATGGGGAAATCCAGAAGTCAGCACTGGTGGTGTAGCATTGAAATTTTATACTTCGCAAAGAATAGAAGTGAGAAGAGCTGTAAAACTCAAAAAGGCAGAAGAAATTATAGGCAATCGTGTAAAAATAAAAATTGCTAAAAATAAATTAGCAGCTCCTTTCAAAATGACTGAACTTGATATAATATTCAATAAAGGGATCTCTCTTGAAACTGACGTACTTAATTTTGGTCTTAAAAAAGAAGTAATTAAAAAAGAAGGAACTTCATTAATATTCGGTAAAGAAAAACTGGGTAGAGGTTTAGAGAGTGCTAAAATATATCTAGAATCAAAACCAGAATTAGTAGAATTGATCATCAAAGCAATAAAAGAAAAAAATGAAGAAACTAAGTCTAAATAATGTCAAGACACAGATTGATAAGTTCATTGATTCACATATAGCTTTTTTCAAAGATATCGATTTCGTAATAGGTATGAGTCGAGGTGGTCTCATACCAGCTGTCCTTGTTTCGACAAAACTCAATAAACCTCTCATTACAGCTTATATTAACAAAAAAGATGAAATATTTTTTGACAGAGCAGAATGGATAAAAGACCAGAAAATTCTGATAGTCGACGATATAGTAAGATCTGGTAAAACGATGTATCTTTTAAAACAACATTTAGAAAAATACTCAGAACCGAAGTCGATCAAAATGTACGCTGTGTTTTCCGTCGTGCCAATGAGAGATAGATCTTACAATCTTATGGTATCAGCGATTGAAATCAAAAAAGACACAAATCTTCCCTGGGATTACGATAGACAATAATAAACATCAAGTCTTATAAGGAAAGCTCTCTACACACGTTCTATGGCGCTGAGATGATTCAAAAGACTGATCGTTCACAACTTTATATTCGTTTTTGATGAAGTGTTGTATAATAACATAATATCTTTTCAATTCATTTATATGTCGACTTAATTTTTAATAAAAATAATATTTCGATGAGCATTGATAAACTTAGACTAAGTAGCGTACGTGAAGAAATGCTATTTCTTCACAGAAATAAAGTCAAAGATTTGTATAAAGACGGTTATAGTCTAGGCGATATATGCAGAGAATTATGTTTAGATATATCTTCAGTTTTGTATATTTTAAGAAAAAGTAAATTAAAAAAACAAACACTTTATAAAATATACGAAGACCAGTTAACAAGAAATGATGAAAAACAGAACGAATTATTCAGTGAAGAAGAAAAGTTTTACATAGATAAATTTTTTCCACATTCAGATTCAAATAATTTTTCAACTAGTTATTTTTGGTTCTGGCGAAAAAACTTTAAAAAAGATCAAGAAAAGAAGAAACATTGTAAACATCAAATAAGAACAATTCACTGTAGTATTTGCAATAAAACTTTAGGTGACGCTTCAAACATCCCACTTCCAAATGAAGTAATTATAACAAAAAATGATCAAGTTTAATCTTTCAATTCATATCGACAAACCATTCTGGTTAGCAAGAATTTTTCCCTGTAAACATGAAGTCGTTTTAGTAGAAGAAAATCCCATGTCTAGATATGGTACACATACATCATATATGATGTGTAAAAAATGTGGTAGAAAATCCGATGAAATCAGTAAAAATTGCAAACATGTCGAAGACGTGTTCGGTCGATGCATTTATTGCTTAGAAAGAATAAGTAAACATGACTGCAAACACGAAAAATGGAATAAGGAACCAGACACTGACGAATATTACTGTGACAATTGTGGTGAATGGAAAGATGAAATATAATTATTAACTAATAAATAACTAAAAATGGACCAAATAATCAAATGCAAAGATTGCGGAAAAGATTTCGTCTTCTCAGAAGAAGAACAGAAATTCTTCCAAAAGTTAGTTGAAGACGGCAAAATACAAACCTTCGTTCCACCGAAGAGATGTAAAAGCTGTCGCCAAGCTAATAAAAAGCTAAAACAAAGTCGCAATTACCAATCTTAATCTTCTCAAAATGAAAAAAGAAATAGATCAAAGAAATAAAGAAGACTTGCTGATTCGTTGCAACTGTGGTAGTGACCATTTCCTGAGTTTCTCTTTTATAACAGACAAAGATAATTTTGGTGACGAGGGAGAAAAACAAAAGAAGAATAAAGGTTGGAAAGATTACTGGATAGGTTTAATAGAAGATTATAAACCAAGTTTCTGGTTTAGACTGAAGAACTGTTATAAATATCTTTTCAGACACGGCAAAGCTGAAATATGTTATGCTGCGATCGGTATCACTTCTAAAGATATGGATAAAATCATGAAGCATTTCAAGAAATACCAGGCATTATAGAAATATTATTAATCAAGACAACATCTATGGGAAGAAAAGCTAAATTTTGTTTCGTGCCAGTCAGCGCGTCACGAAGAAAAAAACAAGAATTAGAAGCTACAGTCACTATAAACAAAAAAGGGATGATTTTCTTTTCAAAAGGTTATTTAGAAAATCATGGAGCGATTGGTAAATTCATCAAATTTTATGTCGATTCTAGTAAAAGAGCTTTAGCTTGGAGATTGTTTGCTTCATTAAACGACCTTAAAAAACTAAAGAAAAGAGAAATTCGAATGCTTAAGAAAAACAAAGCTGGTGTGTGCACTCTTCAAATAAAAGGCGTTTTAGAAGAACTTAGACTCGAACCAAAAAACTACAAGAAACTACCAGTTAGAGAATATAGAGATCTTTTAGACGGAACATATCAGTACGTTCAATTCTCCTATCCAGAATACACGAAAAGCAATAACGAAGAAAAAGAAGAAAATGAAGAATAAAATAAATGAGAAAAGATTGAGAGTCTGTTTTGACATCGATGACACTTTGTATAAAATAAGAATGGATAAACGTGATCAGGTGCCTGACTATGATTTAATTCAAGTTCTACGCTGGTTTTGTCAAAATGGAGACGATGTATATGTATGGTCTGCGGGCGGTATAGAATATGCAAAGGTTTTTGTACAAAAATTAGGTTTAGACGATATCGTTACAGTAGTTGAAAAAGGCTCATTCAAACCAGACATTGCTTTTGACGACTGTGAAACAAAGTTAGGTAGAGTAGACATCAAAGTCAAAAGAGAAACGACTGAAGAAGATATAATGAATATCGCTAAACCAAACGTTAAAAAATTTGTCGATGAAGAAAGACTTATTTAATAAAAAACTTAAAAAATTAGAGAAACTGACAGAAGAAGACTTAATGAAGTGTTCAAAATGCGGTGCAAGATTTGTACCAGATAAAGAATCTTTAAATTTCATTACTAAAAAATGGGACGGTCATACATATAAACCAAACTGTAAGTGTATGAATAAAAATATTAGATTCTGTGTTGGTTAAGGTTTACAAAGCGTTCATTATATAGTATGATGTAGCATAGGAAAGAAAAAATATGAGATTACCTTCAAATATTATATGCATAGATCTTGAAACGACTGATTCAGATAGCAAAACTGGAAGTATAATTCAGTTATCTGCTATCGCCGTCAATGAAGAGTTTGAACCTATACACGCTCGAACTTTTGATATGTTTATACAACCTCTTGATAGTTATAGAAATCCTAAAGCAATGGCTGTGAATAAAATATCTGAAGAAACGCTAAAAACTGCAACACCTCTACAAGAAGCTCTTATAATGTTTGAAAGCTTCTGTGACAATGACAATATTTTAGCTTCCTGGGGTGCTTACTTCGACATTCCTTTTTTACGAAATCAATATGAAAAGATCTACAGAAAATATCCTTTCAGTTATCGTTGTTTTGATTTAAAATCTATTGCGATCTGGGAATTAGGTAAAAGAGGAATACCAATAAGAGGTGGTGTAAGTAAATTTTTAAACGCTTTGCATAAAGAATTTAGTGGTTCTCAACATAACGCTATTGATGACATTCGTAACGCTGTCGAAATTCTAAGACTCTGCAAATAGAAATAAACAAATGCTTAAAGAATACCCACGTTTAAAGAAACTCTGGAATAAGATGGTAAAGAATGCTTCGATCAAAGAATCTGAAGGTGTTTTAACTTTCGACAATCGTAAAAAAGAAACAAAAGAATTTGAAAAAGAATTCTGTAAAGTTCTTTCAACGTCACTTAATGATTTAGATAAGAAAAGAATAGCAGAAAGTCTGAAATATTTATTTTTTAAAACTGGAAAGTTTAATACTAAAGGTCGGAAATCTAAAAACATTAATAAATAACATTACTCTGAAAAAATGGAAACCTTCAAAGATCAAGAATTCCTTGAGTACGTTATCAAATCGTTTGTCTCTAAACCAGAAGAAGTGAAGATCACTAGAGTCGTTGACGAGATGGGAGTGCTGCTTACTCTTAGCGTCGCACAGGAAGATGTTTCTAGAGTTATCGGAAGAAGTGGACAGACAGCTAAAGCTATCCGATTGCTTCTTAGAATCGTCGGATACTCTCAGAAAGTTAGAGCAAATCTTAAGATTGACGCACCTCAAGCTTCAGCAAAACCTAAATCAGCGTTAGACGTAGAGATTTAGTATATTTCTTAAAGTCGAATTAATTAGTATGAAGAGAACTCTCAGTAATACTAACGATAGTGATCTCAGTTCTCTTCATAAATAATCTTTAACAATACAAAAAAATGTCTGACACACAATACGAAGCATATTGCTTCAAATGCAAAGTAAAGAAAATCGTGCAGAATCCTGAAATTATCACGATGAAGACAGGCGCAAAAGCAGTCAAGGGGACTTGCCCGACATGTGGCGGAAAGATGTTCAAGTTTCTCCCAAAAATTAAAGACGATCAAAATGCAATATGATTCTCTAATCATCGGAAATGGTGAAGTCGGTTCAGCTCTTAAAAAAGTACTTGACGCCAGAAACGATAAAAGAAGTTGTAGCATTATAGATCGAAAAGACGAAGATTTTAAAGAAAAACTGAACGATAGCAAATGCAAGACTCTTCATATCTGTATCCCTTACAGCAAAACATTCGTAAAAGATACGCTCAACTATTTAAGACTTTTCCAACCAGAATTATGTATCATTCATTCGACAGTTCCAGTCGGAACGACGTCAAGAATAAATTATTCAGCGTTTGCGACAAAAGTAGCACCGTTAACACACGTAGTTCATTCTCCAGTTAGAGGTCTCCATCCAAATTTAGATACTGGCCTTCTAACTTTTGTGAAATATGTTGGTACTGATAGCAAAGAAGCTTTTGAAAAAGCAAAGAAAGAGATGGATAATATGAACGTAGTCTGGTTCGAAAAATCTGAAGACAGTGAACTCGGTAAATTGCTAGATACTTCTTACTATGGTGTATGTATTAGTTGGCACAGAGAGATGGAAAGATTATGCAAATATTTCGACGTCAACTTTGAGAACGCTGTCACCGCTTTCAACATTTCATATAATGAAGGATATTCGAAACTCAAACCTAACGTAGTCAGACCAGTTCTGACTTCGCCAGGGAAGAAAAAAATAGGAGGACATTGTGTCACTCAAAATGCTAAACTTTTGAATGCACAACAACAATCAAAATTCCTTGATTTAATAAAATAGGTCGACAAAAGAGAGTATTCGTTAATTATTAAACAAACACTAACATGGAAAAAGACATCAAATTAGAAGAAGACACAAACGTCGAAGAAACAGCTGAAGAAACTGAAAAAGAAGAAACTGATGAAGAAGAAACAAAGGAAGAATCAACTGAAGAGAAATCTGAAGAAGCAAGTGAAGAAGAATCAGCTGATGAAGAAACAGATGACGAAGGTTTAGTCGACGAAGAAATCAACGACGGCGACGGCGAAGAGACTTCTGAAGAAGAATAATCTTCGATTCTTTATAAAATCTAAAAACCTCTCGAAAGAGGGGTTTTTAGTATATATCAATAATATTCATCGATAAGTTAACAATATGAACAGTCTAGAGCCCTCTAGAACGCTCTCTAAGGGCTTTTTACACCAAAGTTAATATAATATATGGTTGTCTTTCAAAGAGCGTTCAGTCTAAGAATATAGTTCATTCAATTTAGCAATCGTCTTCATTCCTACTATTCGTCCTTGTAAAGAATCTAATTCTGTCGCACTTGCTACATTATATTTTCTTTGGAACTGCAAAACAGCATCTGAAGTAATAGATCCATAATAACCAGTACTAGAAATATTTGTCGGAAACATGCCTTCATATTTTAGAATATCTTGCAATGCTTTGATATGATCGTTTGTCTGCCCAAATTTCAACGTTACAGTGAAAGTATAAGATGGTTTTTCTATAGATTTTTCTTCGAACGCGAAATTCATCGGATAAGCTGCAAAGAAATTGCGTGTTTTGAAGAAATCTTCATTAATTACGCGCTGGCCTGCTAAACCATAAGAACTGCCCCAACTATCTTCTATAATAAGTGCTTTTTTCCCGTCAACAAGTGCAGCATCTACAGCAGCGACAGAATGTCTGCCAGTATCTTTACTGTGAAGATCTAGATCAGAATATTTTATGACTGGTTTGCTTGTCCATTCATTCGTTTTAAAGTAAAACCAAACCATAATCGCTTTATTCGTCGTCTGTATGACAGATGCTACTGTATCGATGTCTTTTATCGGAAGAACTATGTAATTGCCTATTTTGAAGATCTTTCCAACGTCTTGTTTGTATTCTTCAATTACCGTGTCGTCCATTTTTTCGTCTGTAAGATTCTGACTCGGTACTAATTCTTCTAACGTAACACCTTGTCTAGCAATATCGAATGCTTCTATACCATACATGCCCGCAGAAGGTTTATTCGATCTTCTCTGATAAATATGAGTTGCACTAAAATGAACATAAACTCCATTTTTAAGCCAATAAAGAACACCAAGCAGTTTTGCTAAAGTCTGTGCTACACAGGAACCAGAACCGTTTTGATTATATATCGGAAATTTTCTCCATTCTGATTGAGTTTTTTCGACCCAATTGACAGGATTAGCAGTAGCAACAGTTTCTTTGAAGAGATAATCTTTTGATTTTTCTTCATTCGTTCTAACATCTATATTTGCTCCAGTACCTTTTGGTTTTTGAAATAGATTATAGAAATTCATAATTTTTTAGAATTAATTTTATTTATGTCGACCCTTGTGTATTTTCTTCTGTTTTTAATGTTGTCATTTTGAAGTTAACTCTATCTTTGTATTCTTCTTGCTTGCCGACATTCCATTGATTGATGGGTCTAAGATAACCGACTACTCTGGAATAAACTTCTGTTTTTCTGAAATTAGTAAGAGACGGGTCTTTCTTAAAGCATTCGTCGCATTTGATAATAGCTACTTTCTTATCGTCGTATTTGTATATCAGCAATTTAGCGCCCACTAATTCTTTTCCTTTTTCTTCTATTTTTTTACCACAGTCGTGGCATTCAATGATTCTTTTCATTGTTATGTTATATTAAAACATTTGTCGAAAGTGAGCTTACTTTCTTTCGATTTCAGCTCACTTCCTTCCTTTAGATATGAAGAATACTAGTATCTTTTCTTTTTTCTAGAGTCTCTTTCAATGGGACGGTTTTTAACTCTCCTCCACATTGCGGGCAAGTTAATCCGTCGTACGTAGACTGCTCGATGTGTCCACATTTTTTGCACTGCAAGACCTCCATATTCTTTACCTCCTGTTAAAGAACTATTTTTATTTATTAATAATCATTATCGTGTGGTATGTAAAATGGAACGAATGTCGAAGTAAACTTGTTTAAAGAAGAATCTTTGCCTACTTCGATCTCTACGATCCACCCTCCCATCTGTGGCTGTAAACCTTTTCTTACTAAATAAGGTGTTTGAGATTGAAAACAACCTGTCAATAAAGAATGCACGTTGCGATAAACAAAATAACCTGCTTGATGATAATGACCCAATAACAATATTTGCGGTTTAGTTCCACCAGAAAAACCTTCTATAAATTTCTGTGGTTTATAACTCATAGCGTATGAAGTACCACCCATCGGGTGCATCAAATATATTCGAATTTTGTTATTAAGCATGAAATATGCTCCATGCTGTCCAAGAAAACGTATGTCTGATCTCTGTTTAGAAACTTCTTCGAGTACGTCAGAAGCTCCCATTTTAAACCAGTCTAAATCATGCGCTCCAGAAATAGCATAAGTTGGAAGATCTCTTGGGTAGTTTTTAACAATATAATCGATTTGGTCTTTCAGAGTATATTTAAAGATTTCTTGCATTTGACCGATATAATGAGAGCCATTGCCATCAGAGAAGTCACCAACATGAAATACTAGTTTGCATCCTTCGTTTTTGACATGTTCGTAGAAATTTTTAAGGTGCGTTAATTGCTGGTATTTAGAAATAAAATGCGTATCACTAACAACTGCGAATTTTATTTTCTCACCTTCTTTTGTTAATTCACGAAAATAAAATTCTTTATCTTCATATACTGGCATCTGTATAGGTTCACGACTGCTAACAATCTTCTTGAGACTCAGCGAGCTTGCTTTCGACTTGATGCTCTCTTTAGTTCTACCCGGAAGATATGTTAAGAGTTTATCTATTGGAGCTGTCTGATAAAGATTTCGTAACAACTTTGTTTCTTTTGGAGTCCATTTTGAGTTCTTAGATTTGTTCATATAAAATCATATCGATTATTTTAAAAATAATTAGATAATGATTCTGTCAATCAGATATTCAGTTGTTAGAGACGCTTATGACGCTGGTTTCGTTTTCTTTTCTTCTGTTTCAAGCTCGTTTAGAAGATCGATCTTTCCTTGGATTTTAACGATTTCTGTGACGACATTGTTTTTTTGAGTTTCTAATGATTGCATCTCAATCACTTTCTTTTGCATCAATGTCTCTAAAGCTTTTTTACGTTCTTTAATGTCCATGTTTTTAAGATTTTTTATTGTTTTTTTCGACCTTTAGAACACCTCTTTTTATTTCTTTAGTCTTTATTTTTTTAGGTTTAAATATTTTTTCAAGAAATTCTAATGCTTTATGAGGTTTGCTCTTCTGTCCACATGAAAAAATATCAATTGCTATGTAATCTATCTTTGGCCAAGCGTGTATCGAAATATGCGATTCAGCTAATAAGATAAAAGCGCTTATGTTTCCCGAAGAAGTTTTGCGAGCATCTACACCCAATGAAGTATTGTGAGATACTTTAGCTGATTTAGTCAAAATAGACTTTATTCTGCCGACATCGTCTATCATCTGATTGCCCCAGAATTCAGCTAACAAATGAACACCTGCGTATTTTGTATTATTTTTGCTTTTCATCTTTTTCTTTCTTTTTAGATTCTTTTATCGGTTCGTCAATCGGTGTATTTTTACTAGTATCTGGTTGCAATATTTGATATAACTGACGACCTTCAGTTTCTATTTCTTCTCGTGTTTTTTTATTTGCGTTGGGCTTTGTCATATTTTTGATATTTCTCCTTTAACTTTAAGATTGCCTTCTTCATCTAAGAACATTATTAATTTATCTTTTCTATTGTAGAATTTCAAAGTTCCACCAGTTTCATCCATTCGGAATAAAATTTCTTTTGTCTTTTTGTCTCTAAAAAGTAAGTCACCTGTTATATGTTGGTCAGCTGTTTGATTAGCACAATACATATTATCAGCGTAAACGTTTAGCCAACGATAAGCATTAGTTCCTAAATTACAATGACTATCAGTATATGGACTTAATTCTGCTCCGTACGCCCAGATCTGTCCTGCTTCAGCAGTAGAAGTACCAGCATCATATAAAATAATTCCTGCCTGAGGATTTCCAGAGCCATCTGTAGAATTGTATAGTTTCCACGAATGATAAGTATACGGACTAGAATATTGAGAAGCAAACATAGCAGTGCCACTGTAAATACTGTTTGCCCATTGATTTATCATCGAAGACGCAATCTGGACTCCTACTTTATTTCCTGAATCGTATATAGTATAAAAGTCATGGTTCGAAGTCCCCATCACTGCTCGATTTCCAGAAGACGCTGTCTGTATAGCATTACCTGTCAATGTTCCAGTATTAATCGCCCAACCTGTAATTGTGCCAGCTAGAATTCTATCAGCTCTAACTAAGTTAGTGACAATATATCCGCCTTGTATAACTGTTGTTCCAAGTTTTGCAGCTTCAACTACGTCTAAATATGCCAAATCACCAGCATCAGCTGTAGCTAATTTTGAAGTCGGATCATATCCCGAAGCAAACGTAGTTGAACCAGATATGTATATATTATCAGCATCTATTCTTATTCCTTCTCCAGAAGCGTTAATAGTTGCTATGATTTGAGAAGTAGAACCAGCAGAAAACAGAGGAGTGAAATTCAGTTGTGCTGTCGTAATAGTACCAGCAGCAATTTTTGCTGCAGTAATCGTAAGAGCAGCAATTTCATTAGCAGTAATTGTACCCGCGATGATTTCATCAGCACTGATTGATCTTTTAGCAATCTGGTTTCCGTTAATATTTATATTCACGTTTTGATTGCTGCTAACAGAGAATGATGCTTCTGATAGAGGATCAGCTGCGGCTTTTGCATTTGAGAAAACGATTTTTGTTATGTCTGATATAGCAGATTTATCGGTGCTAACATCGAACGTCATCTTTTTAATTGTATAAGCTCCCGTCGTGTCAGCAATAGTCCATCTGTCTTCGATCGTTAAAATCGTCGCAGTGTTTGATCTTATTATTTTCGTCTGTCCGCCAATCGTTACGATGTATCCTTTATATTGATCGTTCGACCAAGATTTCGAAGCATCTCCTAATATTTCACCTCCTTGTTTTATTATACCAGTACCACTGTCAGAATTTGCAGCAGACGTATTAATTGTTTCTTCATCTAAATAAATGTAGTAATCAGTTGCTGCAGACATCAACCCGGTGTTTCCAGCTGCGATGACTCTTCTGCCTGCTTCTGATCCACTGCTAGTTGGGAGATATACTGTTCCAGCTGTCCAGTCTACTTGACGATAAGCATTTGCTCCAGTCGTCGCAGAAAATACTATATCTGTAGACCAAGTTCTGTTAGCGGGTCCAAGTTGAGCAGCTGTAAGAGCTTGTGTGATATAACCAAACCAAGTCATCTCTTTATCGAGTCTCTGGCGCTCGTTTTCGACAATGTCCTCAAAATTGTCTGCTGCTTCTGAAAGTTCTAATGTAGCAGTGTCGACTTCGTATTTGATAGATTGAATTACTAAAACTTTATCAGTACTAACGACGTATGGATTGTTTTTAGCATTTAAAATCTGGCAAGTCTGTCCTGGTTCAATAGAAGATAAATCATAGACACCGTTTAAAGTCAAACTGATTTTAACCTTCGGGTCTTTTTTATCATAAACTTTAGAGTCTGCTAACAATGCAGCAGCGCTTGGATTCGTCACTTTGCTATCAGTAATATATTCTGCGATGATGTCATTATCACTTTGACTAGTTATATCATCTGAAGTTAGTTTTAAATAATCAGGATCGAGAGTGCCTTTTTCATTCCAAAAATATACTCTGTTGACAACACCTTCAATCGATTTTTCTCCTGAAATCTCAGTGATATGTCTTCCTATCGTAAATGTATGTTGAGCAGTAGTCGCTAAATTTTTCAAAACTAGATCGCCGTCAGTGTTGATTCTCCAATAAAACCAATAACCTCCAGCTTTATTTCTCGGTAAGAATTTAGACACTTCTCTCAAAGCATCTAAATGTTTCATATTAAAAAATCTATGATCGAAGCTAAATAGAGCTCCAGTATTGTCAGTCGTTTGTTCTACATCTGTAAAGTCAGCAGTAATCATCGAATTTGTTTCAGTAGAACGATAATGATTGATGATTGCTTCCATCATCTGGTCTACTCTTTGGCTAGTAAGCTCGACACCAAGATCCGATGCGGCAGCAGCTGTGCCTGTTCGATAGAAATCGTTTGAAAGTTTTGAGACAGCAGAAAGACAAGTGACTTCGACACCTTCGTCTTTTCCTCTTAAATAAGGTTTGTAAGAGACAATGTAGCCATTTGCTACTAACTTATCTCCATTTGGATTGAACGAATCTTTGAGATATACTTTAATTCTGTTGTTGAATTTGATCGAAGTATTTTCATCAAAGTCGTCCATCTTTCTGTCTAGCTGGAAAGTAAAACTGTTGTCACCACCATTTATTGTTTTTTCTACAGACAAATTAGAAATTACGTCATTTAAAACTTCGATGAACGTTCCGTCCTCTTCATAAACCTTCCAAATAAGTTGTCTATCGAAATTTGCCATTGTCGTATATATAATCTATTAACTTTAATACTTCACCAAGCTTAGATGACGTTCTAGAGCGCTAGTTATTGCATCTAACCTCTTTTTATAAATAAGCAGGATAATATGTTATTTCTTGATCTAATGCCCAAGTTGCTCCGCCTCCAGTAATTGTCACAGTGTAAGAGTTGCTTGTTGCATTAAATTTTGGAAATACTCCAGTAAAATCTACTTCAGTTGCAGCACCACCATCATGCGAAACTTTGACTGTCATCTCATCTGTGTCTATAATTAAGTAATCTCCACTTGCGTCCATAGCTAAACTTTCAACTGTTATAGAATCTCCAGTAGTCGTATTCGAAAAAACAATTTCTGTAATCGGTGTCGTCGGCGCACCGTCACATGTCCATTTCAAAGAGGGAGAAGGCGGTGCAGAACCAGTCGGATTTATAGTTGTAGAAAAAGGTGTTGAATTGATCGAATTAGTCTCAGTGACACTAGATGTAGTATGGCCGAATGGCTGGCATCTAAAAGTAATTTGATATGGTATTCGTGTTATGTGATAATGTTCTTCTGGTACATCTACAGCTTCTACAGAACATACATATCTGATAGTTCCTCCACCGTCATCTATATCTAGCGCTGCTTCATCAGAATGCAATGCTTCTTTCATCGAATCTAAACTAGTTTTAAGATTTGCTTCGGTGTCTCTCGTCAATGTTCCAGAAATTGTAATATCTTTCATTTCGTAATAAGTGTTCACAAGTCTAAAACCATCTCGTCTTGCGTTTGGTTCGAGATCGATGACTTTGGAAGGCATGTTTCTATATATTATGTCTTTCGTTCTGAAATAAGAATCTTGAAGTGAAAAAGAATTGTATGTTATATTTTTAGCCATAGTATTTCTTCATTTTTTTATGTTAGATGTCGAAGAACTTGTTGTCTTGACAAAACGTCTCTTACCGCGTTTGCTATTAATTGTATGTCAGTCTCACTTCTAACAGTTGGATTATTTATATTGACAGTAATAGGCGCTACACCAGAAGGTAAAACTGTTTCTCCACCATGAGCTATTATCGGCACCGCTTGATTAGCACTGCCTGGTACAATGCCACCTGTCTGGAAAGAAAAAATAGATTTTATTCTATCCCACATTGAAGCTTCTGGCGGCATATTTGTTTTTCCTACGAATGACTTCATTATTGACCAAAACCAACCTGTTGACGGATCATCGCTAGCTGCTTGAATCTTTTTAACTTCATTCCAATAGTCTTTGAAAGCACCAATTACATTTTCATTGAAATCTGATTTAAACTGAGACCAAGTAGAAGATAAATCCTCTGTATTAGATATAGCTTCGTTAGTTTGACTGCCAAGTTCTTCTACATTAGATGTAGCATTATCGATCGAAGAACTAAGATTATCAAATGCGTCAGTGACAGTGTCGATAGCGTTTGTTTCTTCACCAGCAGTTTCTTGTATTTCTAACAATTCTTCTCTATATTGATCTAATCTTTCATTAAACGCTCTAGTTCTTTTTTCGATTTCATCAAGAATAGGCCATGTTCTTGCTTCAGCGATTTCTGCTGCGTGTTTTTTCTCAAGCGCTAATTCTTCATCGAGTTCAGCTTGAAGTTTAACTAATCTTTCATCTAATTTTGTTTTTTCGTCTGCTAGAGATTCTTCTCTTTGATCAGCTTTTTCTTGAGTTGCTAATGCGTAATCTTCGTTTTCTCTTTTTAAAGCAAGTCTGATTTCTCTAATTCTGGTTTGGTCTGCCCATATCCCTTTAGATACTTCTTCGTCTAATTCTCTTTGTAGATCTTCAGTTTTTCTAGTATGAGAAAGAGTTAAATCTGACATTGTGTCTGCAAAGTCTCTTCTTATTTTAGCAGTAGCAGTGCTGTATTCCCTTTGAAGATCATTGATCTGGTCAGTCAAATCTTTAATTGTTTCATCATGCTTTTTAGCCCATTCAGCCATGTCTTCTCTGAAATCTCTAGTGGCAAGAGCCATGTTCTTCTCTAATTTCTTTACTTGTTTAGCTATCTTTTCGTCGACTTCAGTGACAGTGTCTCCAAGTTGTTTGAATGGATTAATAGTATCTTTAATCTTTTGAGCAAGATCAGCCATCGAATTTTTCCATTTATCCCATTGTCCAGTAGCTTTTAGAACTAAATATACAAGACCACCGATCGCGACAGAAATAGCTAAAAATACTGCAGCTACTTTTAATCCAACAAGTATCATTGGTGCAAGAGCAGCCCAGTTCAATACGACAAAACCACTAACAAGCATAGGAAGCATAGCGCCAACCATTGCTAAAGATGCAGCAAGAGTAGCTAAAACTGTCGTACCGACCAAGAGAACACTAGTCATTGCAGAAGAATTTTCAGCAAATGTTTTTACTTTACCGCTAGCCCATGCGATCATATCAGATAAAGTGCCAACAAGAGGTATGAGAGTATTACCTAAAGCAATCTTCATCTGATAAAGTTGAGCGTTCAGTCTGGACAAAGTTCCAGAAAAAGTATTTTGGACAACTTCAGCTGCCCCAGTAAATCTGGAACCTTCTTGCATATAAAAATTATACATCGCTTGATACCTTTGTGCGTTTGATAATTTAGCAACTGTTGTATCGAGCGTCTTTGCGTAAGTTTGAAAAACTTTATTTAATTGTGTATTAATACCTGAAGCATCAATTTGTACTTCTCTAAAAGTACGAAAACCAAGAGAAGTTTTAACAAGAGCTTGACCAAGAGTGTCAGTTATGCTTTCTTTAGCTACTGAAGCAGAATTTAAGAAATTCCACATCAAGTCAGTCGCTTTGTCTAAACCTAAACCTGTAGCTAAAAAGTTCGCTAAACCTTCAGCAGCTTCAGACACAGAAATCAAACCAGTCGCTGCAAGTTCTTGCGCTACTCGATTTGTTTCGTCCATATCTTCACCGACGCTGACAGCAAAAACACCAAGCTTCATAAAAGCTTGTTCACCTTCTCTAGCAGCGTCGACAAATGTCTTCATTAGTGCTACACTCCCTGCAGCAAGAGCACCAACTACGATAGACATATATCTGAATCTATTACCAAGAGCGTCTAGTTTTCCCATCACATCAGTCGCACCATGACCCATGTCTTGAGTCATTTTTGTTGTTTTCTTTCCTAAACTCTCAACTGCCTGTTCAGTCTTTTTTACACTAGCAGAAGCATTGTCTTGCCCCTTAAGTTCGATTAATATCGTCTTTGCCATGAACTTTATTTCCTAAAATATTTTTTCTGTGCAAACTGACCACGTCGAGCCTGGTTCTCGATTTCCTTTTGTTGATGTCGTTCTTCTTGTTTCATTATTTCATTTAACATCTCCGTGGTGTATGCAGGAAGAGATTGAATGTCAGAATAATTCATTCCCAGATTTTGCCAGAATCTCTTTAATACGAAATACTCGCTTAAAGAATCAGAAATAATCTTTTTCGAACTAAACGATAATACTACTTTTTTTAACTCTTCCGTTTTGTCTGCCCTAAAAAATCTAATGTTTTAGTTGCAGAATCCATCAAAAACATAAAGTCTTTAGCTGGTAGTTTGCCAAGATTCTCTTTGTTTATTTCTAGAGGTTCGTCTTTTTCATTAACAAAAGACCACGACTTTATCAGATATCGAAGTGTCTCGATACCACGGTCGTAGTCACTATCAGATTTATTGAGAATCCCTATTTGTTCTGTTAGCAAACCATCATATAGTTCGACTTCTACGTCTGGATACGATGGAAGCATTACTTTGTTTACTTTTCTTATGTCAAATAATTTTGTCATGTTGCTTTTCAGACCGAGAAAAGCAGTTTGGACATTTTAAGAACTCAAGAATATCTTGAATCCGAATGTTTTGAAAGTTTTTTAAACTTCAAACCAAACACCTGTCTCAGTCAAGATTAATAGTTAGCTGTTGTGTTAGTAATCTTGATTTGTATACTTTTTGTTTCGTCGGGATCGTATTCCGCTACGAATGTTGGGCTTTCTGTTATGAATCCAGAGATTGAAGTATCTGTTGCTCGATCGCTTAAGTGAAAGTTAGGTATTCGAATTTCTATCTGTTCATTTGAAGGCACTGTTCCAATTGAATCACCCGTGAACGTAACGATCATTGCTGTAACGGGATCAGATCCATTGAGTAAAGTTTCGTAATGAACTCTATCAGTAGTGTTTTCGTAGAATAAAACATATTCTCCTTCGATTTCTAACTGTCCCCAAGAAACCTGAGCTGCATCGTTATCTCCACTTAAGTATTGCACTTCAGCGTTGTTGTTGATTCTAAGTGTAAAACTTCTTACTGGTGTAGCAGAATTTCCAGCAGCATCAGCAAGAGCAGCCGTACCAGTTGCACCACTTCCAAATTTTATGTTGTAGTCTTTGAATGCAAGCACTCTCTCTTCAGTCACTGCTTGAGTACCAGTACCAGAAGTAGGAAACTTAGAAAGGAAATTCGCTGAAATTGTTGCAAGTCCGTCTGATACGTTGAATTCTAGAGTATTAACTGTAGCATAAGTATATTTTCTAGTGTCTTGAGTGTCATTGTAGATAACAGTCATTGAGCGAGGTGGGTTGCTTGTTTTTCTAGTAATAGTGTGTTCATAAACTGCAGATTCTCCAGAAGCAGTTGTTGACGAGACAGTACCAAGAGCTGCATATAACAGATATGCTGCATTTTCAGCATCAGCGTATATTTCAATATCTCCTTCACCGTGTTTTGGACCTTGAACTGCTCCCCATACTCTTTCTCTAACTCCTTTTGCTGCTTCATCAACTATCGGTTCTTGCATACCTCTAATCGTGCATGTGACGAATGGAAGATATTTCGAAGCTGCTACTGCGATACCTGGCGTTCCTTCAATACCTACTCCGACGAATGGTTCACGTCCGATTTTTATAGACATGTTCGTTATTTTCTATTAATTGTTCTCGTATTCTTTGTTCGACCTTTAGGTTTCAAAGTTTCTTCTTCAGCTTTAACAGTAGAAGCCTTTGGAAGAATTTCTTTTATCGAATGATTCCCAAGAAGTTCAGTCGCTAATTCGTTCGTGACTTCTTTGATTTCTTCTGGTTCGATGACTAGATCAAATTTCGGGAAAACTAATTTTTTATTGCTTTTGTTGATTATTTTTTTCATCTTCGTCTTGTATAGTTATGTCTTTATTTAATTTGTTCAACCATATCGTGAAGTAATTATAGACATTGTCATTATAGCATTTAATCTCAATTTCTAGTTTGTCACCCCTAATTCGATATTTGAACTGAAGTTGATGACATTTTTTACATCTAAATTGTCCCATAGTTTTTATCGAGAAATAAGATATTCTATTTGTAAATGCGCTACAACTTCAAGAGTGATGAGATCTTCAGTTCTTCGTCTGACAGTGTAATCTATCGAAGAAATATTCTTAATGTTTCTATTCGTACCGAGATCTAAGTTGTCACGGAGAACACCAAGAATCGACGCTGGGTCGATACCTCCTGATGATAATTCTGCTTCCATAGTATCCATCAGGAAAACAGTACCAACCATTTTATCTGGTGTTGCATCAAAATATTGTCTAGCGTCGATGACAAGAGAAACATCGATGTTATGCGTATGAGAATCTCTTTGATTGTCAAGAACATTTGATTCTGTGCTAATCGGATTTAACATTATGCAAGGCATCGAGCTTTCTGGTAAAATCCAAGGGTCACCGATGTAAAAAGCTTTTACTTTACCTCTCAGTTTTGTTTCTAGTTTTGTTTTTAGTAATTCAATGCTTTTTTTCATGCTTGACCTGCTTTATATTTTTGTATTAAACCATTTATCCAAGTTTCAAAAGTTGAACCAACCATTTGCACACGTTTATCGTCTACATCAGCCAATACTCTTTTTGGTACTTTTCTTTCTCTGCCCCGGAATAAAACAGTGCCTCCCTCTTGATGAACTATCGCGTAATCAGTGTTATTGTATATATTTGATTGTTTTTTACCAATCAGATTAAAACCAAAACTTCTTTTAAGCAAACCTGTTCTCAAAAGAGGTTTTTCAACTCCAACAGATTTGCCTTGTTTTCGTAATTCTCTTTTGATAGCTACAGTAGCTGGACTTAAAGGTTTCCAAGGTTTTGAAAAAGTTTTACCTTCATCTGTAAAGTTGCTAGAAATAGCATTCATATATGATTTCGATGCAAGATTCAAGGGCGTCGACATGTCTTGAAATTCTTTCTGAAGACTCTTCATAACGCTCACTGTTTCTTTGTCACCTTTTATTGTAATTCGTATCGTAGCCATATTATTCTGCTTTTATTATACGAAACCAGTGTCTTTCAATTTTGTTCTGCGAGAATCAGATAAAGGCTCTGTTGGATCTGTGAATTTGAAATGTTCATCATTAAGATTGAAAAGTTCTCCCCTATCTTCAACATTCTCATCATAAGTATTGCTTGATGAAGCCATCACGTCAGTTCTTTTCAAAAGTTCTGAACCGTCTTCACCTATAAGAATTATCTTTCCATCTCTGATTTTTTCTAACAATTCTTCAGCTCTTTCAATTTTACGTTGACCAGTTTTTGATATTTCAACGTCAGCTTCTAATCCATACTCTTTCGCTAACAAATTTCCAGCTGCTAGCAATGTAACGATATGTTGAAATAATTTTGGTGAAGAACTAAATGGTAGCTGGTAGACTCCAACTACTGCTCCATCTGCTTGTGCTTCAGCTTCAGTTCTAAATCTATCAACTAGATCAGAACCGATATAGGAATTATTCTGAAAACCTGCTTCTACTTTGATTTTATATATCGATGTATAATGTTCTGTGTCTCCAGCTTTCGTTGCGACAGCATCGTCTAATGAAGATTCAGTTCCAGTCGTCGAATTATAATATGTTGATTTATACCAAGAAGACGATGTTCCAGATGAATCTTCAAATTCAGTACCTTCTGGTTGATCAACTTGAATATTTACTGGAGAGCCTTCTGAAGAAAGATGAGAATACGTTCCATCTTCTGTTGAACTTCTATAGAATTTTCTTTGATTATATCTGATTACTTGTAGTTGTGTGCCTTTAGCATGTGCAATAGTTATAGCTGAAGCAAGAGTAATAGAATTCGTGCTTGTCGAAGATATCTTCAATAATTCTGCAATCTCAGAACCAATTATGTCGACTACAAGATAATCAGCCGATGCAAAACCCTGTGAATTTTCTACAGATAAAGAGGTCTGACCAGCTGCTTCATCAGCGCTAAGATAAGTTTTTTCGCCTAATACGACTTCTTCAATTGGCGCTACTAATATTTGCATAGTATCTTATTTCCTTTTGAATAAATATATTTTATTATTTTTTGAAAACATATAGACTCTTCTTTTCAGAGGTTCTACTTCTCCAGTTTCTTTAAGTTTTTCAGAAACAGTCATCATGTCTGATATCGATAAGTTGAATTCAGCTAAATGAGATAAAGAGTCAGATAAGCTTTCATTATCTATTATACCAATAGAAATTGATTTTGAAAATTCATCCCTAATATCAACTCTATCAGTCAGAGTAGATTTCGAATCGAATGATACTTCTTCATATACAATAATAACAGTGTCTAGTTTTTTATCAGAGACAAACTTTATAGAATCGACGATTGAAATCGTTTCATATAGTTTTTTTAGAATATTGACATCGGGTTTCGAAGAGTCTAAAAACTGAACGCTGTCAATAAAACTTTTATAAGAAGAAAAAGTTAGAGATTCTAAAGTATTCAAGACGTCAGTTAAATTCATAGAAATGTTCTGAAATATCGTTTCTGAGACATTCAATACGTCTGATTTCTTCATATTCAAAGCTTTCTTAAGAGCTTCAGTAATAGAAACTCTTTCTTGTCTCTTGATTTCAAGAGACTTGAATAAACTTTCTGAAAAAGATAGAACTTCCGTTTCATAAAGTTCAGCTAGAGATTTCTGTTCTTCAGTCAATAAAGTACTGTCTGAAAAAATACGCGCGAATTCTGATGTCAGAATATTGAATTCCTGGATAATCATGTTCTCAGAAATGTTTTTATCAATTGCTTTTTTAAATTGTTCAGAAATTAATAAATTTTCTGTCTGTTTCTGGTCAGTCACCATAAATAAATCTAAACTTTCGACGATCGAAAACATCTCTGAAAAAGTCTTTTCAGATTCTTTAGACAATGCCTCAGCTAGCGTAGAAATATCAATAATTCGCAATTTTGATTCTGATATTTTTGAAAAAGATTCTAAAATCGATAGAACGGCTGAAAAAGAAACATCTGTCTTTTTAGATAAAGCTTCAGCAGCAACGATTAATTCAATAAAGTTTTGTTTGTAGTCGAATATTCTTGTCAAACTTTCAACAAAAGTAATATTTTCTATTAAACATTTTGAATACTCAGATTTTCTCAATAAAGATTCTGTTATAGTCAAAGCAGAAGAAAATGAAATGTTTGTTGTCTTCTGCAAAGTTTCAACAATATTTAAAGTTTCTAAAATCATTCTCTGGTATTGTATTGATTTTGTCAGTGCTTCAGTAATCGATACTGAATTTAGTAACGATTTCTTATATTCCGAAGTTTTTTCAGTAGATTCTGCAACAAGCAATGTTTCTTCTAATGTTTTGCCAGTCTCTTTTGATAAGCTTTCTGAAATGTTTAGAGTGTCTTCTAATATCTTTTTAAATGCGAATAGTAATGGTTCAGTCTCTTCTATTGAAAATGTTTCTGAAAAAGATTCCCCGAATTGTCTTATTAAACTTTCATTGATATCAAAATTACCCGTTAAACTTCTCACATACGCAGATTCTTTTAATAAAGAAGCAGTTATGTTCAAAGCCTGAATAAACGAAACGTTTGCTGCTTTTTTTATATCTGTCTCAGTAAAAATAATAACGTCAGTTAAATCTGCAGATCGACCGATACTTTCTGATGTCGATTCATCTAATGCAAAACTATCGTCTAAACTTTGTTGATATGCAGTATAAGGAGTATAATATATTTTTACTAATAATTGATCTATGTATATAGTCTGTCCAGTCTGTGCTGAAATTATTCGTATGCTATAATTAGCATTGCTAAAGTCAGAAACAACCCAACCCGTCTTACCCCATTTGCTAGTTGAACCGCCTAATACTTCTGTTTTGTCAGGCGTATTTCCCATATACCCGATACCTTCATAAGTCCATTCTGAGCTGCTATTTTTCCAAATTTGAACATATATCGAACCTGGTGCAGCTGTGCAATAACCCTCTAATGATACTTCTATGCCATTTATTATGTTATCACCAGTTATGCCAAAATCGAATGTTTCATAAGATTGAGAATTTGCATCATAATCACCATCGCTATATTTAGAAGCGTATGTGCCTTCACTAGAATATGCGTTTTGAGGATCTGTCCAAGTATTCATTTTTGCACCCGTCGCTGTTGGTGCTTTCCATCCTGTGTCTGCCATAATTATGTAGTTAACATATTTTATTTAGTCAATAAAATCGTCTTACCACGTTTTGATTTAGTCATGAGCGGAGTAAATTCACCGAGTGGTTCTGATTCATATAGACGAATAGAATCTGCTAAAGCAAGCGCGTCTGAGAAAGAAACACCATATTGTTTAGACAATGTCTCTACTAAAGATACTTGGTCTACTAAATCGACACCGTAGATATTTTCTTCTCGAATATTTTCATCTATGTTAAAAGTTTCAAATATCGATTTGTCAAGTTCTTTAACGTCTTCTTCAGATATAATAAGAATTTCTCCGTGTGGTATTGTCATTCCTTTCTTGATCGTTTCACTAAGAGCAAGAAGATCTGTTATAGTCAGATACTTAGGCACTAAGATCGAGATGTTTTCATCAAGCAAAAGAGATTCATTCAAAGAACGCTGAAAGATGCTTCTAGAGCTCATTGAATCAACAAAGCTGATGTTCTCAACCTTCTGTTTTGTTGCTTCCTTAGAGAGTGCTTCAGAGAATACTATTAGATCTGCGTTCTGGAGGCTAAATATTCGTTTGATGCCTTCTGATATTTGAATCGTTTCTTGTTTGTTTATTTCTTGTATTTTTATGAAAGATTCTAATATCGTTAATGCTTCAAATCTATTTAAGTTAAGAGATTTTATCAATGCTTCAACAAACGAAATCTGTTCATTTCTAGAAAGAGCAATGTTTTTAATAGAAAGATCAGTTAAACCAAACTCTGTCGACTGACGTGAGTCAAACATTTTGATTATATTTTCTAATAATTCCACACTATCTGTAAAAGATCTCGAAATGACTGAAGTAGTTAAAATGTTTTCAACAATGATTAGACTATCTTTAAGAGGTAATCTCTGGTTCTGCGTTATAGATTCAGCTATTGCAAGAACTTCTGTCAATGTCTTTTTGTATGATGATAACGTATTTAGTATTTCTGCTAAAGTCACAGAATCTGATAAAGAACGCTCGCTGGCAAATGCTCTTGTAAATATATCGATAAACGAGAACGAATCAGATAAAGAAACACCTGTCGTCTTGGAAAGGGTTTCTGTTAGAATCAGAGAACTCGCCAATGCTTTAAACGTTTCGGATCTTGTTGCTTTTACTTCACTGAGCAGAACGTCGTCTGACAATATCTTGTTAGTTAGCGTTTTATAGACGTCTGCAATGATTAATGAATCGATATTCTTTTTAATGAACTCCTTTTCTAGAGTTTCGCTCATAGATAAACTATCAGATCTAGACGAACCCACCGCACTAGAGTGATTAAGTATCTTAGGCGCACCTTCTTGTGACCATGTAGCTCCATATCGAGTGCCATTATTTCCTTGTCCAGAACTGTCTGCCACTAAATCACCTGAACCAGCATCCATGTTCCATAAACCTCTTAATCCTGTTTCGTTTTGGAAGATTCCTTGATAATGCTGGAAGATTTCATTCGAAGACAAAGCTCTATTATAAACGCGTACTTCATCTATATTACCAGAGAACAAATCGCCCATCTTCAACACCGTTGCATTTGTGTTTATAGCACCAGATAGTAGAGAAGAATTCTTCAATATGCCATCTATAAAGAGACGTTGGTATGCGCCATCGTATGTTAATACATAATGATGCCACTGCAATGGAGTCGCAATTGTCGTAGAGATTTCTACATTATTTATATATCCCTTTAATGAAGTTCCGGTATCAGTCATTTCTAATGAATATGCGTCATGTCCTTTGTTGATGATCTGTTTGTTTGCTCCTGGTTCTACATATTCGATAATCAGTTTGGGAGCATAAGTAGAAGAACCATCGTAAGAATATCCAGCTCTTCTAGCAGCAACAACGTGATCACTTCTATCATCGAAATCTTCCCAAAATATCATGATGTCATTTCCAGAAACCCAACCTTCTCTATCGACTATTTCTTTTATGACAGTTTTTATTTCGGGACTATCGTATTCTAAATTAGTCGTCCACTCTGGAATATCGTCCCAATCAACTCTAGTAAGAGTCCTATTAGCCCAGCGAGAATCAAACACATCTGCATCGTCTAAGAAAGTATCAGCATCATCAACATTCTCTGCGCTTATTCTAGTTCTAACGACTCCCCCCGCGTATGATGCGTAGGCTCTTAAATGTAAATGAGTACCATCAGAAATCGTCGCTCCTTTCGGGATAGTAATGTTCGTAAAGCGCATACCAGATCCATACCTTGAAGCAGTGCTGTGTGCGCCAGCCCATACGTTAGCAAATATCAAACTAAAGAACCACGGATCAAGTCTTCTATTTGCATCATCAGTACTCTGCCCTACCTGCCAAGTTGGGTCGATTTTAATCTCTCCTTTAGCTTTTCTAGACAATTTCTCCAACCGTTCTGTAAGTATTCCATTTTTAAGAGTTGTTTCTATTTCATGAGTTCCTTCTTCATCGAAAGCACGAGTAGCAAAAGGTATTTTCCCAGTGACTTTAAACTTAGCTTCGAATGGAAGATCAGACGAAGAAATAGAATGTCTGAAACTAATCTTATTCGTCTCTGGTATTATTTCGAACTCTGAACTATTACTCTCTAGCAATTCAATTGAAGAAATTTCGCCAGTCTTCTTATCTCTAATAGTAGCTTTGTTGCCATTTCTAGTTAATTCGTATGGTGCTTTAGTAATCTTATTATTCTTCCATGTCAAGTCAATGTCTTTCCACTCTTCATTAGAATTCTTGTAATCGTCTTTGTAATGAATAGCACCCATACTAGTTTCTAGACGATTCTTATTATTTGCTACTCTGAATGTCTTGCTATTTTCAGTTCTAAGAGACGTCAGTTCATTAGTAAACACCGGATCTTTAGCCCATGCTTCGAGAGTGATTGCGTCTGTGATGTCTAAACTTGCAGCATTTCCAGCATCGACATAGTCATCGATGCCATCAAAAGACAATGAACCACCTAATCTGTTAATCCATGCTGTGTCTGATAGTATTTTGAACGTTGATGACGTTTTGATTATACTTTCAAGAATATCAAGAGCTTCTGATTTCGATATATTTGCAGTTTTAGTTAAAGATTCTATAAACGATTCTGAATCAAACAGATGTTTTTCTGAACCAGACCATTTCTGTAAAACTTCGACAAAAGCAAGTGATTCTGATAATCGAATATCAGAATGTTTAGTAATAATTTCTGTTAAAGACAAAACTTCTGATAAAGTTCTTTCAAAGACAGACACTGGTGCATAAAATTCGACAAGAGCGAAAGAATCATCTAGTTCTTTTTTAGTTTCTACTATTCTAGAAACTAAATCAACTAAGACGATGCTATCATTTTTAGACAACCCAGTAGATTTTTGAACAGATTCTATTATAGAAAATGATTCGAGGAACTTTCTAGAAGTGCTAGAAGCTGGAACTATCAAATCTACGAAGTTCACAAAATCATTGAGATGTTCGGAAGATTCTCTTGCTAGAAGATCTATTAAAGATAACTGTACTGGTATATCAAGAAACACGTTTTTCGATGGAGAATCTGTTTGCAATAGAGTAATGTTTTCGATTAGTTTTTGCAAAATGTTTGACGTGTGTAATTCTGTTATTGTCAAAACTTCAGATTTATAAAAACTGTTAAGCTTGTGCAAAGATTCAAGGAACGATAAAGTTTCTTCTAAAGATTTTCCAGTAGACTTTGATAATGTTTCTGCAAGAGATACAACTTCAGTTAAATTGCGATCGAAGACGTTGACAGATTGTAAAAATTCTGTGATGCTAACAGCATCGGTTATTATTCTTTCAAAAGCAGACGTTCTAGCAATATTGTCTGTCAGATCAATATTTTCGAATTTTGACCGATTGAACGTTAAAACGTTCGATGCACTTTCAATCAAAGACAAAGTCTCGTCTTTAGATAAACCAAATTCTTTCTTAAATGTCTCAGTCAACATTAATGTTTCTGCTAAAGATTTAGTAGACTCTCGTTTCAAAAAAGAATCAGACAGAATTTCTAAATCTGAGAACGCTTTGAGAATTTGTTTAACTCTACTTTCTGTAATTTCAACAGATTCAGATTCTACTTTATCAACTCCTTTAACTGGATTTTCAGTAGTCGCTTCAACCATAAACGTAGATGGATACATTGAATAAGGTGAATTCGATGCACTTCTTCTCACGTAATGCATTTCTACACCCGGCACTAATACAGACATCTCGTGAGTATTATAAGCATATTGTAATGACGTGTTAGCGTTTGTGTTATTACCAGCGTGTCCAATCAATGAAGTTGGAGCAAAAGAATGATCTAAATCTGGTGTAGTCGAAAGGTACCAACTAGATTCGGTTCCTGTTGTGCTGCTTCCAACAGCTGACTTAACGTTAATACTTGGATGTTGTATTACGAACCAGTTGAAAGTGCCGTGATCTCCACTAGAATAATAAAGCCACTTATGGAAATGTAAATTAGTTGGAGACGTAATATACAAACGACCAAAAATAATACCAGGATTAGTGTCGTAGTTCTGCATTCGCTGATTGAAAAGAACAAATGATTTCGTCGTATCTATGCGATTGATAGTTTCGTCCATATTCTGGACTGAACCTGTCCATTGTTTTTCTCCACTTTGCACATAAGCTCCCTCCCATTCGACGACGTATACTCGAACAACTGTTTCAGACCCACCGCTACCTCTCATAAGATTAACGTTTGTAGTCGAAGTAAACTTTGCTCCAACTAGACCGCCTAAAACACCAGTAAATGAAGTTCTCATTGTTATCAAAAGAAACGCTTTAGATAAATCTACTTCAGATACCGACTGGTTGTCTTCAGTGTCAGCTGTTAAAGTTTTTTCAAACGTTTGTACTGTAAAATTACGACCAGTGATTACTTGCCAGCAATAAATTGCTGTAGTGTCTGTTGTATAAGATCTTCGAATGTATAACTGAGTATAGTATCCATCAACTTCGTTTTGCAGAGTAGCAGTCGCTAATGTTCTTGATGTTCTATAGTTATCGCTTCTAACAGATACGATTGGAAAGCTTCTTCCGACTGGCACAGGTGTAGCGAGATCAATAGTTGCAGTAGCCACTCCAGCAGATAAAGTTTGAGTGCCTCTTTGTACGTCGAATTCTTTGGGACTAAGATGTAACGCATCTATTATCTTCTTAGTCATTCCAGTCTTCCTAAGTTCTGCTAAACTTAGATTGTCAATTTTCTGTTTAGTCGATGCAGATTTAGAAGCTTCTAGTATTGACGAACTTTCATTTTTCAATATTGTAAATTCAGATCCAGTTTTTTTAGATTCATCCATAGACAAAGAATCAGACGGTGATAATTTCCAACCTGGTGTATCAAACACCCAACCAGAATTACCCGTGGTGTTGTTAGAATTGACACCTGCATACCAAGTATCTGCTGGTGTAGCAGCTGAATATGATATATCAAGATAATCACAAGATATCTGTCCACTACCAGATTTTATTAAATTCCAAGTTCCATCACTTAATAAAGTAATCATGTTTCCAACAGTGCCGACAGCATCAAAATTAGTAATAGTTTGTGAGTATCCACTCCAGAACCATAATGTTAAACCTGGTTCTACTTTTAAAGTAGTAATAGAATTCGAATAGAGAATATAAGCATAATCAGTACCACTAGAATATACCCAGACTGTCGGATAAGTCACTCCAGTACCATTATCATTTAAAAAAACACCAGCAGTGCCTACCAATTTGATTGTCGAAGTCCCAGTGTCTAAAGTCAAGTTACTCGAAGTTACATACCAATAGCCTAATTGCCACATTCCACTACCCATATGTATTGTGCGCGTAGATGAAGTAACCGACTGAAAGCCACCCGACAAAGTTAGATCATGATTATTAGCATCAAAAGTGCCTTCTTGATGATCGATACTTATACCGACAAAATCATCAAGTAGTTGAAAAGTCGCGTCAGAAACCAATGCTAACGTCGACACAGACACTGTGCCACCATTGCATTGAATATATCTAGTCGAACCATCTACAGGATTCATATACAAAGAAGAAGCAGTAAGATTCACACCAGAACCGAGTATCAAATCTCCAGTTAGTCTTTGTTGACTTGAACTAAAATTTAAAGTAGGCGAATTAGTGACATCAGCACAATTCAATTTACAAATCCAAATATATTGATCTGGCATCGTCACAGTTTGACTTCCAGTCGAGAACGAATTAGCATCAAATATTGCCGTATCATGACATATAGGATACGTAGCGCCACCACTTCCTCCAGATGAATCTGACCAATGAGCTGTATCATACCAGTATCCCGCGTCTCCAATCCAATATCTGTTAACTGGTGTCGTAAAAGTTATTCCCGAATTGTTTCCATTGTTTCCTATAGACGTACCCGTCCAAGTAGCTGATCCAGAACCTATGATATCTCTAAAATCTACATTGCTCATAGATACCGAACCATTACATGTTATTGTTCGTTGTGCTCCGCTCCCATATATACTCAAACGATACCTATTCTGAGAATATCCAGAAATAGTTAACGAATTATTAACAATGATGTCATTACTAAGATACCAAAATCTACCAGATGACGAAGTGATTTGAAAAGTTAAATCATCAAAACTGACACCAGTACCAGTTACACCTCTGCTATACGCTCCCGAAGATTCTAAAACGACTGTTTTGTAAGCTAAACCACCACTAGCAAATGTAGTACCGTTCGAATTTATCGTCGAAGTACCGACATTGAAAGTAAGATTAGTAATTGTACCAAAGTTCCAATAATAACAATTAATTGCACTAGAACCTAAAGTAAGAGTTCGAACGTTAGAATTGCTTGACGCAAAATAAGCACATGTTATAGTTTGATCGTTCGAAATTAAAGTACCGTTGTTTAAAGTGATGTCGCCGCCGCTAAAGCCACTTGTATTGTTCCACTCGTCTTGAATAGTCCATTCACCACCGACGCCATTAAAATATACGTCGTTTTTCATTACCAAACCATTAAATGTCAAAGTTTTTCCAGATGTCGTCGCCTCTAAATAAATACGACCAGCATAAGTTCTAGTCATAGTGCTATCCATCGTCAAAGAACCATAGACGTATAAATATCTAGAACTAGAACCAGCAAAAGTGCCAGTATATCCAGTGAAATCCAAATCATTACAACTAACATTCACTGTCACAGTACAAATACCGCCACCCGAATTAGCAGTAAAATAAACATTATCCGAAGATGTCGGAACTGAAAATCCACCACTACCACCGTCTGAGTCTGACCAATTTGTAGTTGTAGAAGCGTCCCAGTTTCCTGTTCCGCCTACCCAATATCGGTCCATGTTAATTAATTAAAATTATTTCGAAAAACACTAAGATCTATAGATTTGCAATGTTTACTAATATAATCGAGATGAGTATAAATTTTAAAACCTGCCTTCTTGACTTTTTCTGAAAAAGCTAAATCTAAACCCTTTATTTCAACACCATATATCTTATCATAAATTCGTTCAAACGGTCTCTCCAAGCGTTCTAGAACAGCTCTTGAACACAATATAACTCCTGTTCCAGTTGCGTCTACCTCAATAAGACCAGAATCTTTATTTTTCTCATAATCTACTGGTATTAAATATTCGTCGTTTTTATCATATTTATAAATATTCAAAACTAGCTTATGCTGATAAATCCACACTGGACAACTAACTACATCTAAATTCAAATCAACGAGTTTTAATGGATTATGCGCTGGCACATTATCACAGTCTATTTGGAGCAAATAATCTGAATCTGATTCTAAAAATCTTTTGACTATGTCATTTCTATTGTTTTCAATGGGTCTTAATTTTGAAGACTCGAAATAAACAGTATGTCTGTCTCTTACTTCGTCTAACCAACGGGGTAATCTTATAGTAAGTTCGTCAACTACTAGACCTTCATTTAATATTGAAAAATGAATTTTCATTCGATTGGTTTGTTTTCCTTAAAGTTTGTTTTTATTTTTTGGATATGCTCTCGCATACCTTTATTCCATTCATTTTTTGCTTCCTCTGAAAGATGACTTAAATAATATTCTTCAGTGATAACATTTTCGTTTCCTAAATGCCCGATTTTAATGTCTGTATCAATAAATATCTTATAACCTATCTTCCGTGCATTTTCACAGAACGTAAGATCACTACTAAATATGTTGTCTCTATAATAATACCAAGGTTTATCTGAAAATTCTTCTTTCAACTTTCTGAAAACTTCAGTCTTAATTAGATGAGCAGCCATACCCGTCGCATCGACTGAAAGAAGACCAGAAGTATAAGACATCGTCTCATAACATTTTTCTTTTTCATTCCAAGAAAAAATGCAAGGATAGTGAGGAGAAGTACGTCTAAACGCAAGAGCGTTTACCATCGGCAGATCATGACTAAAAAGATTTACAAGCAGATCTGGACCAAAAACCATATCTGCGTCTATAAAAAAAACATAGTCCGAGTTCGTGTCTAAAGCATGTTGGACTATGCGGTTTCGAGAAAAAGGTAATTGATAACCCGATACAATATTTATGTCTATGTCACTGTTTGCTGGATAACGTAAACTCATCAACGACTGTACAAATTTTCTATGAAAATAATCTGTAGCCGTTGGTATGCCTATTAAAATTTTAATTCTTTTGTCCATAAACTACAAACATTAAACCTGTTTTTACTAACATAGCCTCTCTACCTCAGCTTCAGCATTTTCAGAGAGGCAGTAATGCTCAAACTGAGGAGTACGTTAGGTAGTTGCTTAGCTGTTCGAACAGCTAAACTACAACATGTGACGTCGTATAGACATCACTCATATAGTTTAGCTAGCACCAACCGTAACAGTCCAAGTGATTGTTAGAGTGTCAGAAGCACCTTTGTTGATGACAGAAAAGGTTGAAGCTGCAAGCATTGTACCAGCGACTGAAGAATTGAAAATACCTGCCTCTGTCAATGCTCCAGTAGCATCTCCAGCAGCCCATGTCGCTTTATATACGACATCGTTGTCATCACCACCAGATTGCTGTTCTGGATAACCTCCAGACAAAGCGTTTCTGTCGATTTCATCCGTCAAAGTCGTGGAAGAAGTAGTGAAAGGAGTATCACCTGAACCTACAGCCATCCAACCCATTGCTGCTTCAGCTGGTGTTGCTGCTAATTGGTCAGCTACGTGTGCGTCACCGACAGCCATAAAAGTATTTTCTTTTTCAACGATCTGTTTTACGTTTCCGTCTTTGTCAAAAAGTTCAATCTTGATATAACCCTTCATTAACGTACCATCTTTTGTTTTTGTTTCAATCATGTTTTTACTTGCTAGCTTCTTTGATCGGCACAAGAGTGTCTACTTCGATTTCTTTTTTCTCTTTCTTTACAGTATAACCAGGAATAGTGACATTGCCTTTTGCTGCTAAAAGAACTGCAGAAGAAGCATCTATTTCTAGAGTATCACCAGCTTTGCGCAAAGCACCATTCTTCATCATAGGTGTAATGAATTTAACTTTTACTCTCATGTTTTTAAGAAGCTATTACTTTTTTTAATTATTCACCGGCTAAGTCGACCTCTTTAACCGTGCTTTTTTTCTTGATGTTTTTTCAATCGTCTCAAGCTGGTTGTAGTGTAATCACAGTATTTGCATTTCCTTATTATTTTTCCTTTTTCATTCTTTTTGTTTTCTTCATTTTCTGTCGTTTTTCTAGATTCGTCATTTTCTTTGATTTCTTCTGGTTTCTCTTCTTTTGTCTCTTCAACGGTTTGTTCTTTTACTTCTTCTTGTGTTTCTTCAGTATTTGTAGTTTCTCCAGTTTCTTCAGTATTTTCTTCTTTCTGTTCCTCTGCGTCCTGTTCTTTCGTTTCTTCCTCAGTCGTTTCTTCTTTTTCAGAATCTTCAGTCTCGTTTTCTTCTTCAACTTCAGCTTTTTCAGTTTCAGTATCCTGATCTCCCTGTTCTTCTAATTCATCAAGTTCCTCTACAAAATCGTCTTCAACTTCTACTTTTTCTACGACTAACCTGGGATTGTTTTTAGCCCACTCAGGAACTTCAGCAAACAATTTGCTTTCACCCTGGATCATGTTTGGGTCTTGTCTGAAGTTGCTTGGTGACGTAACTTTGTACATTGTTTTCATATAGATTGGTTGCTTTTTAATTTCAACTTTCTCTTCTTTTTGTTTTTCGACTATTTTTTCTCCGAATACTTTTTTGCTCTTCGCGTATACTAGACAGTTTTCTAAGAATTCTTCAAACGTAGATGAAAAATTCCGAATTTTGTCAAACGCGCTTCGTTCAAAAAACATCGGATACAGAGATTTAGATGCTTTCATGCACCATACCTCGTCATTATCTATTTTACTCCATCTTTTGCGATCTGTAAAATAACCGTCGTTATTTTTTCTTTGACCATAAGTATTGTCGATATGATATACACTCAGATCTTCTATTATTAAGAATTTTCCGATCCTTTTCGCGTGATCGTAGAGAATAGAATCTATTCCCCATTTCTCAACAGTGTTTTCTAGTTCTTTACCTTCAAGTCTTTTGAACGTTCTGAACATTATATTCGGAAACATCATGCAACAGCCATATATAATTGGCGCTTCGACCTTTATAGCATGACCTCCATAGAATTGAATCGGTGCACTATATCTATCAACGTTTATTATTCCTTCTGATCTCGGTGTTGCACCGCCTATTTTATCTGGATATTTAAAGTTTTCAATCATTTCAACAAACAAATTGCTGCTTAGTATTTCTATGTCACTGTCTAACTTTACATAGTAATCATAATCTAAAGGTATGTATTTCAAATTCCAGTAAAAACTCTTATAGATACCCATTCTTTTATTGTTTATAAAAAGATTGAAACCATATTTCTTCTTAAGACCGAAAAGCATCTCTTCTGTTTCTTCATCAGAATGATCATCAAAGACAAAATGATCAAACTGGCATCCAGCTCTTTTATAAAGACTTTTAAAAGAACGTTCGATATATTCTGGTCGATTAAAAGTCAATGAAATCACACAGACCGTTGGTTGTTTTATTTCTTCAAATTTTTTCATTTTTTAAACTATTTATTATCTCGACTATTTTTTCTGAAGTCTTCCCATCACCGAATGGATTTCGATCGACGTTGACTTCCTTCGTTGCGAATTCTTTGATTCTATTTACAATATAGTCCTTTTCCATCTTTTCTACAAGAATACCATAACCACTTTCAATAATTTCTTGTCGTTCAGTAGTCTTTCTCAATACTACGATCTTTTTTCCAAAAGAAGGAGCTTCTTCCTGAACTCCACCAGAATCAGTAATGACATATTCACAATCACGTAAATACCATAAAAAGTCAACATAATTCATTGGTTTAACTACTTCTAAACCTATCTTCTTAATAGCTTCTTGTACGTTTGGATTCGGGTGTGCTGGTAATATAACTTTTGTTGTTTTTGAAATTTCTTTAAGAGCTTCAAAAATATTGAGTATATCTGTTCCAAAGCTTTCTCTTCTATGAACAGTTGCTAAAATATATTTTTCTTTGATCGGTCTTTCCTTTGGAAGACTCGATCTAATCATCGTTAAAGCATCTATAATCGTATTTCCGACTAAATATATTTTCCCTTTAACGTTTTCTTTTTTAAGATTATCAACAGCTCTACTTGTTGGAGCAAACATAATATCCGAAAGGCTATCAATGACAGTTCTAAACATTTCTTCAGGAAATGGGTTGTTTCTATCATACGAACGTAGACCAGCTTCATTATGAACTAGAGGTATCCTATTCATATACGCAACTAAAGCTCCAGCTAAACAAGAAGCAGTATCACCGTGTACCCAAATTCTACTAAATTCATTTTCTTTAAAAACTCCATCTAATGCAGTCATGCATTTTGATGTGAATTCGGGTAATGTTTGGTTTTCAGTCATCAGTTTTAAATCTATGTCTGGGACGATGTCAAATATTTTATACATCTCGTCTGCTAGTTCTCTATGTTGTCCAGTATGAATGACAAACGCGTCCATCTTTTTGATAAGTGGTGCTAGTTTGATAACAGTGGGTCTAGCTCCAAGTATAAAACATTCTTTTTTATTTTTTGTCATGATAAATGTGTTTTATCATATTTGAAATGCTCGAAAACATTAGAAATAAAACCTCCTGGTTCAAATCCATGTTTCTTTTTAAAATATTCTCTTCCTATTTTTCTTCTTTCGCCTCTTGAGTCTGGTGCGTTTGGATCAGTCGAAGAAATAGACGCAAAATGACGACATAAAACATTATTTGTCCAGCGCCAACTATATCCTTTCATCAACATTCGATAAATAATGTCATTATCTTGTCCACCACCGACACCGAATTCTTCATCAAAATAATCAACTTCTTTCATAACTTTAGCACTGAACATCATGACGCCGCCACCCCACGTATATCGTGAAAAATTGCATACTCCACTCGGTTTATCAATAAAACCACCTTCTGTTTTTGGCATTTGTTTGACGTCATATTGATTTCTATCATTCGGTTTTCCAAAAGTATAAGAAGGAACGATGAAACAAAGATCGTCTATCCAATCATTTAAAAGAACTTCAAATAAGTTTTCTGGTACTAGATAATCAGAATCGAGTTTAACTAAAAATTCGCTTTTACTATTTTTCATTCCTCTGTTCAAAGAATAAGAGACACCGAATGTTTTTTCATTTCTTAAGTATACGTCTGCTATATTTTCAAAAAACTTCGAACCAACTAACGAATTATCGTCAACGATAACCCATTCAGCATTGACTTTGTCGACTGCTTTTCTGATTGAATGAAAACATTTTTCAATAGTGTTAAAAACATTTTCACTTGGGCATAACACTGGTGTGACTACTGTTATTCGTCTCTTCTTTTTTGCTAGAAATAAGATATTATTTCCATCATTGATCGTTTTGCTTTCGACAAATGGAAAACCTGAATCGTAAAACATTTCTTCTAAGTCTTTTTTCTCAAAATACCAAAGATGTGATCTATGTTGAATCTTCACATCATTAGGTACTGTCATAATAATCTGTCCATCTTCTTTAATCATTTCATATAATTTTTTTACGAAGAGAGCTGGTTTCTCTAAATGTTCTAGTATTTGCATTGCGACTATAGTATCATATTTATCATTAGGAAGATTCAAATTTTGACAATCTGCTAATATCCATTCGTATTCTGGAAAAAGATTTTTTGCTTTTTCTATCGCTGCTGGAGAAAAATCTAAACCACTATAGCTTTTGAATTCTATTTTATTTTCTAACATGTATTTCAAAAAGTCTCCAAAATTACTTCCTAGATCGAGTATGTTAGAATTTTTAGATACGTGTTTCAAAACCTCTAAATATCTTGGTAGTCCAGATCTTCTGACGTTAGATTCGTATCCTTTTTTAGTTGTATTATATTCGTCCCAATATTCTGGAGAATTTATATTTATTTCGTTAGCTCTTTTCATTTTTAGAAGTATGTTTTAAAATTAATTATTGCTTTTCCTACTATGTTTCTATTGTTTGAACACGTCAAAAGAACTTGAACATTACTGCTTATATTATGCAATAGATCAAATATACTCGATGGTGTAAAAGACCAGACATGTGCATTGTCTTTAATTCTTTCTTCGTTCGGTACTGTTAATATAATCATACCATTTTTTCTACATATCCGTTTTGCTTCTTCTAATGCTTTGACTGGAAAATCTATATGTTCCAATATTTCCATCAATAACACTACGTCGAATGTCTCATTTTCGAAAGGTAGCATATAACAATTAGAAACTATCCACTTTTGTTCTGGAAATCTATTATTTGCTCTTTTGATTAACTTTTCAGAAAAATCTACACCAGTAAAAGACTTTACAGAAAAATTGTTTTCTTTAAGAAAATTATAAAAATTACCATTTAGACAACCTATATCAACAATATCTAGATTTTTTGATAACATATCTCTTACTGTCGAAAATTTGCATCTGTTTCCGCCTCTTTTCCTATCAGACTCTTGATATGCATCATTTGAAAAGCCATCCCAGTATTCTTTTGTATTTATGTTTATGTCTTTAATTCTTTTCATATTTTTGAATATGTGTTTTCGTCGATGCCAAAATCTTTTAAAATAGTCGAGTGTTCTTCTAATGGAACTGTTCGAAAAGTATGTTCTGTGCGCTCAGTATATCTAGATCTATTATTCTGGCCATGAAAAAGAACTATGTATTTGCCGTCTGAAAGAATAACCGAATTCATAGCAGAGATTACCGTATCATGACCTCCTGTAGACGAACGATATTTCGCAGCACTTTCTAAATCCAAGTAAATGTCGTAAGGATACATAATCGTATGAAAGGGCGGACAAGGCATTCGATGATGTCTCATCTTCTTATTCACACAATCATAACAAAAACCTTCTTGATATATCAAAGCGCGTCTGGGTGAAAACTCATAAGATTGTATTTCTTTTACTGCATCTTTATGAAATAAATCATCAGAATCAATTCTTGTCGCGTAGATATAATCAACTTTTGGTAAGTTATTCGCTATCTTTTCACGCAAGTCGTTAACGACATCATAATATATTATAAAAGAACGCAAACCAGATCTTTCTAAAATCTTATTTAATTTTGGTAATAAACTTTCTGGAAAACATTTTCTAAGATACATCACATAGTAAAAATCTTTGTTAGTCTGGTTTTCTAAGCTTTTCAAAGTGAAGTTTTCTAATATTTTTAGACGATGCTCGAACCAATCTGTGTCATGTCCGAAAACTTTTCTAGAAAAGTCACTATGAATAATATGGACGAAATTTTTCATATTACTTCTGACACGAATTTGAATTTGTTATTATTTTTCAAAACGTATTCTTCTAATTCTTTAAGATTCTCATTGAAGTTATGACTCTGCAGATGACCATAATATTGCACGTATTCCTTTAATTCTAACAACCCTTCACCCTTTTTATAATAAACATAATACTTTTTTTCAATATCTACTGGTATAGTCGAAATAGAAGAAACCCAAAAATCTAATTCTTTGCATGCCTCGATCAAACTTTGTGTTATTTTCCAACCTGGAGCTTTGAAACCCTTGACAAAGTTATAATTCTTATGGTATTTCAACAAATATTGTTTTGCTTCTTCTTTAGTCCAGTTTTTAAAACCACCAGAATGATTTTCACAATGATAAGCTAATTCTGTCCAAGTCTGATCAATCTTTCTTAAAAAAGCTTCAGAACATTGTCCAGGATTAACAAAAAACGTAACTTTAAAATTTGGTATTCGTTTCTGGAATTCAACAAAAGTATCCCAATTATCATTGCCTTCCCATAAATCGTCGTAAGAAACAACTATATATTTTTCGGACATGTTTACATCTCGTTTAATTTCTCTTTAATCGTTATATTACTGGGAACCCAATTCAGAAGTTTTTTTGCTTTTGAATTATCTCCCAGTGTATGCAAAACGTCTCCAAGTCTCGGTGGTAAATATTTTCTTTCACCCCCGATCATTTCTGCTATCTCGTTAATAGAAGTGCCCTTACAGTTTGCAATATTTATAATTTCGTTATGTATAGAACAATTCATCGCTTTGATACATGCATCAACGACAGAAGAAACATGTGTAAAGTCACGCGTTTGATTACCGTCACCAAATATTGTCAACGGCTTTCCTTCTCTTTTCATCTTTAAAAATTTCCCAATAACTAATGAGTACTCAGAATCGTTTCGACAGCGCGAGCCGTATACATTAAAAAAACGCAAACTTATGGTTGGTACGTCATACAACTCATCATAGAGTTTCATATATTCTTCACCTATTCGTTTTTGAAGAGAATAAGGAGATTTTGGATTAGCTTGCATGTCTTCTTTAAAAGGTAGAAGCTGGTCTCCATAAACAGACGACGACGAAGCGAATATGATTTTTTTAATTTTATTTTTTCTGCAATGTTCTAATATATTCAATGTACCGTCGACGTTATTGTAATGCGTTTCTTTCGGGTATTCGACAGAATATTGAACTCTGGGAACTGCTGCTAAATGAAAGACATACTCAAAATCAAATTCTGCCATGTCGTCACGTATGTCTTTTTTTAGAAAAAGCATATTCGGATTGACGTTCTCTTCGACACCACTACTTAGATTATCTATTCCCGTAACCGTATGTCCAAGTGTCACCAGACCATCAACAAGATGAGAACCAATGAAACCAGCACTACCCGTCACTAATACTTTTGACATTTTTTTATTTCTTCTTTTGAATTATAATACCTAAAGACGTCCGATCTTTATAATTTCGACTATACAAATTTGGTAAACCCGCTTTTACGCTTTGAAGATTCTTTTTACTATACAAATCTTCTTCATTGAGATCGATTTCGCCTATTTCATATTCATTTAATATTTCTAAAATTTTCGGTATATCAGCTTTTTTGCAATTTCGTGTGTTATCTAAAAATAAATCAAGTGTCATTGCTAAATAACCATTTGGTTTAACAAGATCTTTTATATTACTAATTGCATCAACATAGTTTTCGATATGTTCCAAGACACTAATGCATAACACGACGTCGTACTTGTTATCAGATTTATAATTTGATGCATCCATTTTCAAAAACTCAACGTTCTCTGGCATTGGTTTAAACATGCGTTCTGAGTAAAGATCACCCACGTAAACCTTTTTTACTCTTTTCGCAATAATCGCGGGAAAGTGACATGTTCCACCACCGACGTCTAATACTATGTCAGATTCTTTCAATGGAAGATTTCTTAAAATCCAAGGATACTCCCATTGTCTAGACCAGTCATAGAAATATCCAACTTTTTCGTGATACTTCGATATTTCGTAATGCATACGTTGAAATTCTATGTCTTTCAAATGTCTTAGTTTTGCATACGTTATCATATCTTTTTAACAATTATAAGCATATTCTTTAAATTCGTACTATATCTCATAAAAACGATCGGCGCCCATTTTTTAAATACTTCAAAATACTCGATCATATCTTTAAATAAAAATGAGTGTATGTGTTCTTTGCCGCCACTAACTTGATTATTGTATGGTGTAGATAGAAACAATATTCCACCTTTTTTTAAAGTCTTATACATTTCTTCAACAAAAAGTAAAGGTTCGTCAAGATGTTCGATAGTTTCGAAACACACGATATATTCTACATCTGTAAACATTTCTGAAGACTGCATGACATCTTTGACGAAAAAAGCACATTCTGGACATGTCTTTTTTGCGTATTCAATTGCCTTGACTGAAAAATCTATACCTGATATGCCACATTTATTTTTCTTTGAATGCAAGAATTTGACGAATTCACCAGTTCCGCATCCAACGTCAAGAACTCTCGCACCATCCGGAATCATATTAGAGACTTTCTCAAATCTTTCTGGCTCAATTCTTATTTTATTTTTTGCAAGCTCTGTCTCGTAGACTTTATTCCAATGCTCTATAGTGTTGATATTTTCTTTAAATATTCTTGTCATTTTTTTAATATAATAAATTGATTGATTTAATATATCTTCCCAAAATTTCTTCGGGTATGCTCGTTGTCTGAACTATTTTGAAATCTTTATAGTCATCGCCTGGTTGCCAATTTAACCAATATTTTTGGAGCCACTTCTCAGACATGACTGAGTATTCTCTTGTTTTTATCTTTTCTAACATTTCTTCAGTAGTCTTCTCGAAACTAAAATGATGCATCTCAATTTCATGCGGGAAACAGTCTACTATTTTATCTTTTGGTGTACGTTTACCAGAAAATCTACTGTTTGATTTCATATAACTAAGACATGAACAATGTTGAAAATAGTATTTCCAAGATTTCCAATAAACTTTATCATTTTTATTTCTGCATGTCTTCATCGGATGCTCTTCCACATATTTCATCATTTTGTAAATGTTTTCTTTTGTATAATACTCGTCAGTGTCTATGATAAAGACGTGTTTGAATCCTTTCTTTTCTAAATATTCCATTCCAAAATTTCTTTCTTCACCCTCGTTTTGAAAATCTTGATAAATGACTTCTGCTCCCAGTCGTTCTGCGATTTCTCCAGTCTTATCAAACGAAAGATGAGTGCCTCTCCAAGGTTTGCTAATGATTACTAAATTGTGCAAATCTTCGACACCTTTAATCATACCTCCTATCATTTTTTCGTCATTATACGCTACAGTACAAGTAGCAAAATCTTTTATGTTCATGATAAAAACCCTCTTTTGTTATTGCCTTTATAATGTCTGATCTTTGCCATCGAAAAATCTGTATAATAATTGTTATAAACTTCAGTAGACAATAATTTAACTTTTAAGTCATCCTTTTCGACCACTTGATTCATTTTCGTTAAATCTATGAACTTACGGACAATATTATTAAAAGAAGACTGGTCAGTAAAACATTTCTTTGTTTCTTCAATCCATGAATCGATGAATTTCATCGTCGCTTCTGTTTTTCTAAATATTATCACTCCAGTATTGACAGCGCCCATGAATTCATGATTTATGAATCTTTCGACTTCTTCGGGTTTCCGAACAGTAATTGCTATGTCGTAATTATTAGTGTCTAACTCATCTATTAAATGAAGAAGTAAAGCATCTGCGTCTAAATAGACGACGATAGAATTGTTCTCGACATGTTCTAAACAATCTTTAATCATTGTCGGTTTAAAATGACAACCTAACGGTATTGTATTATTTTCAGTTCGTTCGAAATCGACTGGTTCGACTTCCATCTTTTTACCAATTTCTAGACCACCTAAATCGTACACTATGGGTTCGTAACCAAATTGTTCTATCTTTTGGATAGACATATTGATCATCTTTTTGAATTTTTCATTACCGCCTGTAAGTATCTTAAGCATTTTCGTTGAATATAACACAAAGAGTCGAAGAATAACTTTTCATCTTTCGTTCTCCGCGCATATATGGGTATCGACCAATTTTAGCATGTTCAACCCAGCATTTTTCATCTAGATCTCTAAATTTCTCTACATATTCTTCATCGTCTGTAAAAAAAGTATTTTTAAATGTTTTTTCGACAACTTCTCTTAAGGGTGAATCTTTGTGATAATCATGCAAAAAAACAGCTTTAGTGTTATTTTTCTTGAGAATCTCTGTCGTTAAACGAATAGCTTCAGTACCCTTTGGTCCATCAACTAAAACAAAAGTATTTTTATCGTTTTCCAACTTTTGTATTAACGTCTTTTTTGAATCGCCATAAAGTATCTCTAAATTCGGGTATCTTTGTAGTCTTTTGATTGCTATAATATCGTCTTCTGTTTCAGGCATTATTTCGATACTATGTATTCTAATGTTATAATTTTTAAAAAATTCTGATAGTACCTTTGTGCTCTGCCCTCTAGCTCTACCACTTTCCCATATTTCTTCTATATCGAACTTTTTTGCTAAAGAAACAAATAACAACATTTCACTATTAAATATGCCTTTGTCTTCAAATTTTATATTATCGATCGTCCTCAGAAATTCATTCTTAGTCTCTTCACATATTTTGATAATTTCGTTTTTATTCATTTCTCTTAAGACATTTGAAATAAAACTGTTTTGTCTCGAACTCACTCTCAATTTGATCTGGATAAATTCGACATATTTCTGTCACTTTCCAATCTTTTAATAAATCTATGAATTCTGGTATCGTCCTATAGCAAGCTGCATAATTACTTTTTAACTTTTTTGAATAGGTTCTCACATTCTCTCTTTTGTTTTTTAAAGTTAAAGGATCTCGTATGTATAAAACATCAGAATTTATTTTTTTCAAAAACTTCTCAATCACCTCGTCTTCGAAAATACAATAAGAAACACCCGTCATTAACGTCACATCAGTCTTTGGAAGATTCCTTAATGAATAAATGTCATATTCTTTTTTAACTGTGTTGTTCGGGACAAAACGTAACAGATTTTTAGAAATATCGTAAGCATAATATCTTTCAATCTTTGTCAATTCCATCAAGCATCTAATAAGAGAACCATCTCCGCATCCTAAATCTAATATAGTCTTTGTATTTTTAAGACGTGGTACTAGATAATTCAATTCATACAGTCTTCTTTCTTTTATAGTACCATATTCTGGATATTTCTTTTGTTTTTTCCAAAATTCTTTAGGTTCCATTTCTAATTTGTCTAGCTGAAATTTCAGACGACCTTTTGACAAACTCATGTCTGATTTTCATTTTCTTCGCCCACTTTATAACTTCAAGATTTCCAGACAACAATACGTCAAACTTTGGCAAACCAGACAAATCTTTCTTTTCGACTAACTTTCCCTTTAGTTCGATTATTTTTATTCCGTATTCTTCTAATTCCATAAGAGTCTTCAGAATAACTTTTTTTGAGAAAGAATTTTTTGGTCTATCTTCAGTCAAACCAACTATAATATTATATTTTTTAGATAATCTCATTATAGTTAAAAAATGGCCCATGTGAGGAGGATTAAACTTTCCAGGAAAGAAACCTATCTTTCTAGAATCGATTTGTTTTTTCAATTTTGAGTATTTAGAAACGTCTACCCATCTAAAAATATTTTCCATAATTTTTCTTTTGTTTTATATTCACTTCTACCAAAAAAACTTTTGTCGGGTATCCTCCAATTTTCTCCATAGACGTAGTTTAAAAAATCTTCACTTTTCTTTGGTATATTTACTTCTATATCATAAAAAGAATGTTTAGTTGTTTTCGAAATTAATTCGTCTGGACAATGAAATATGCGCGGAGCACCACCCGCACCAGAATATCTATGTCCGTTTTTACCTTTACATAGAACTTCAAAACAGATTCTAATATTTCTGTCTTTGTAATACATTTGAATTTTGCTTCTTTTACCAAGCATTTCGTTGCTAACAAGGTTTGCAGATTTTGGATGAGACCAAAAAACGTCAACAAGAGTGACAAAACCTTCTTTTTTAAAAATATCAGCAAATTCTTCTTTCCAATCTTCGTACAAAATACCGAAATCCATATCTTTGTCCCACTCTATAAAAGAATTGTTCCTGATACAACCTAAAAGAGTACCGAATAACAGAAAAGAAGTCGGACAGATAGATTGAATTTTTTGTAAACCTTCTAATGCTAAATCTTTATTCATAGTTTTAGTAAAAAACGCGATGTCAACGCTCAAATAACTGTATTAACTAGTTTTTGTAAGTATAGAAGCTCATATATAACATTCTCTAGCGCTCTAGAACGTCATCTAATGCATTTTCTACCAAAACCTGATATAATATACCTTTTGCGCCTGGTGTTCTTCTCAAAATGACGTTATTTTGTGCTTATTATTTTCAAGAATCAGCTTCCAGCCTCTTTTGACGTATTCGTCGAACAATCTGAAACGTTCTTGATTATGAGATTTGTTTACAATCCATGAAGAAACTGGATCGCAACCATATTTCATTGCTTTTTCTGGATCAGATCCCCAAATTTCTTTATTTGATACTGGGTGAGGCGGTACAAAAGTCGGAATTTTTCCAAAAATTTGAGCATTTGCACTAAGTTGAATATCTTCTCCGTTGTTATGCTCGATAATATCATCAAAAAACATGTATTTTAGATTTTTCTTTTTTAGAAAGATAGCATGACCACCAAAATCGACTTCGATTTCTTCGTTGTTTGGGTTGCTCCACCCTGGTCCATATTGCCTTTTGTTCACTCTATCTACGATTCTACCGTTAGTGACGCATATACAGTCGTGTTTCGCGATAGTGTTGATGCAATTTTCTGTCCATTTCGGTTGTGGAATTGTGTCGTCGTCAAAAAATGAAACATATTCTGTATCTGCCAATAACCCAACCACGTATCTCAAATGAAATTTCATATTCGGATTAGCATATACTAACTGGACATTATTAGGATAGTTAAAGTCGATTTCTCCTTCGTTATGGACGATGACGATTTTGTCAGATTTGATCGTCTGTTTTGCGATTGCTTCGAGCTGTTCTTGTAGATACTGTGGTCGACGATATACTTGTAAGATAGTTGTTATTGTCATAATTTTATTTAACGATTATCACCGTTTCCTTGAATTTTATTACGTTCTAATCGAGAGAATAATTTAATTAAATTTTCATTAGCGATATCTTCTAAGTCAAAATCTAACTCTGTTGCTAATTGCGAAAGATACCAAAGCACGTCGCCAATTTCTTTCTTCATTGCTTCTCGATCTTCTTCAGTCATTATTCCGTTTTTATCTCTAATCACTTTTTTAGCTTTCTCTGCTATTTCACCAGCTTCACCGCACACACCAAGAAATAAATACTCGAGGCTTCTACCAGGTGGAAATATAGCTGTTTTTATAGATTCTTTCTGGTATTCTTTGAACGTTTTTATTTTTTCCATTTTTTTAACATTAAATGTTTTTTAAAACCGCATGTGCATTTTTTCACTTTAGTTTTTCCTTTCGAGTCTATCTCATCTTCATAAACGCTTATATATTCTCTGCATTTTGGGCATCTGGCAAAAGCTATTCTTGTTCTCCCTTCGATGATTTCAATATACTGCCCCTTACATACGATATATTCAGACGTTTCAAACGGTGTCAAATCAATAAGAGATGCTTCTTCTCGTTGAAGTTTTTCAGTGAAAACTTCGTTTTTCTTATTTATTTCTAATTGTTTTTCAATTGATATAGACATCGTCCCAAGGATATTTACTTTCTGAATGTTTAGTAATATGCAAAAGATTCTCGACTAAAGGTTTTGCATCGAAATATTTTAATACGAATTCCTGACCGTTTTTCGCAATCTGTTTTCTCTCATCATCGTGTTTCAAGTAATATTCTATTTTTTCTTCCATTTCTTCAATGTCTTGAAACCAATCTAAATGATAACCTCTTTTGAAAACCTCATCGATATTACCAAAATCATGACATAGATAGAAAGTGCCGCACGCCATATAATTACCAAGTCTGTCTGAAGACGATTTGACGGTATGATCAAAACTATTGACACCGATTCCTATCTTTGCTCCATTGATAGCATACAAATAATCTGGATCGCCTAACCAAGTAGACAAACCAAATACCTTAGCATTAGGATATTTCAAAAGTCTATCGATAGTTTGATTTCTAAGTATATTATTTCCTACAGATCTTCTACCTGTCCAGAGTATGTCAGTCTTCCATTCTTCTGGTGTGTCTACATGATGATAGAAAGAAGAATCTGTAAAAGCAATTATAGATCCGACTCCCTTCATCGAAGGAAGCAAATGTTTTTTCAAATATTCCCCACCAAAAGTACCAAAAAACCAATCTACGTATTTGTTGTGTTCAATATCGTGTGTAGTCGGTTCTGTTCTTATGTCTGCAGCCCACTTAATAAAAATAGCGTCAGGGAATACCTGACGCAAGATAGATAAAGTAATGGGTAATATTCTTTCAGCTTTACCAAACCATACGACGTTTGGTTTTTGTTTCATCTCCATTGCTAGTCTAACAAGATCATCGTTTGGATCGCGCACCGCGCGGTAATCAAATCTAACAACTTCGTATCCATTCTCTTCTAAACCTTTTGCGAAAACATTGTCTCCACAATAGGGAGACGCTTGATATATTAATGATGGATTAAATACTCCTATATTAAGAGATTTCTTCATAGGACCTGCTTTAAAAGCATTTATTTTTATATTCTATTTTATGTAGATGTATGCTACAGCACCAGTTCCTGTCAACGTAACGTATATACCAGTGTTAAACATTTCTCCATACATAGAAGATTCAGTCGAATAATCTTTATCTGTCTTTGCTTCTCCTTTGTCAGTGCCTGATCCGTCTAGACTATCATTGAGAACGATTGTCGCAGCATCACTGTCTGGTACTAAAGTAAAACCTTGAACAGAGGTGTGACCAGTGAATGCCAGACCTGTAGCTGTCACTCTAATTGATCTCATAGTATTTTTATTTTTTCTTTTTTAATGTTTCGACCGCTTAAAAATTCTATACTTTTTTATCTTTTTCAACATGATATTTTTGAACTTGTTTCAAAAAGTCAGATTTACCAATGAGCGGAGCTTCTCCTATATGTTTCATCTCAGAATTAGGATCGACAAATATTTTAAATCCAGCTTTCTTTGCTTCTTGACAGAATCTGAAATCAACACTCCAATGTACATTGTCTTTATCATAATTTGTATAGAACCAAGGGTATTTCATTTTTCGCAACACGTCCATCTTTATCAGAATACCACCTGACCCGACGATGTCTACTTCTTGAAATACTTCGGGCAGAATCGGATAATACTTTTTGTCTTTCTGATCTTGACGATATACACATGGATGATAATCTGGTCTTCGTTTAAAAGCTAACCCGCCAACGATGTCTACATCATGCTCTAAAAGTTTTAGAGCAAAATCTGTTTCGAACGTCATATCATCATCGATCATCAGAAAATGAGTATAAGTAGAATCTTTCATTGCTTCCTGGACAAGATTATTTCGTGCAGTGTCTATCATCGTTTTAACCATCCATATCACTCTAGTATCTGGTAGAAGTTGTAAAGCCATCAGGCTGCTAGCAAATCGCCAATCAACCTGACCCATAGTCGGGATGCCTATAGCTAATTTCGTATTTTCCAACATAAAATGTTTTTAGTATAATCCCTTCCTTTCCACTTGCTCCGGCACTTTGGGAAAGGTTAGTGCCCGAACAAGATTTAAAGGATTATCCTCATTGCTTTAGAGAGTTAATTGCACTCCCCAGGGTGTTAACCCTGTATTAAGTTAACTACAAGCTATGGACTTATACGATAGAAGCGTATCCTGTTCTCCAATCTCCCCACAAGATTTCTCCTCTCCAGTCTACACCGAAGTATAGTTTCTTTCTTAGGAAAGAAGATTCAGTTCCAGAAATCAAGCTTGAAAATCTAGGATCTTGTCTTAACTGTAGAATCATTGGTTTAACTACTCTGTTTGTGTCGAATAAATACCAATTGTCAGAGTCTGTTAAGTAGTCATTAACCAAAAGATCCAAAGAACCTTTCAAGACGTTAGTAGCAAGTTTAACAGTAGTAGTTCCTTCTTCTGGGTAATATTGAGAATTCAGAAGTTCCTTTGCTTCCCATTCAAGATCGGTAGGAACAACGAGAAGATTAGGTCTGACATGAGCTGGTTTGCCCTTGTCATTCTTAAATTTCTTCATCGCTGTAATTGCCGCTTGAAGAGCAGTAGCGCTCAGTGCAGAAGAACCACGGTTTGATTGAGTACCAGATGAACCTTCAGTGTGGTTTGTAGCAAAGAATGCTTTGCCATCGTAACAAGTCAGTGTAACGCCATCATATATCGTTCCAGCAGTACCAGTTGTGCTAGTACCCTGTCCCATCAATGTGTAAGCCAATTCGTCAAAGAATCTCACAGCTTCAGTCGCAAGTTCTTTCACTCGGACTTCGATTTGACCGTACTGTTCGTCTTCGATAGCATTTCTATCAACTGAGATAGAAGCTTCAAAGTCACGGTTCGCAATCGTAAAGTTGTGTTCAAGCATTGCTTGAGGAATTCTTTCATCTCTCCATTCTTGCATTTTAGGAACAGAACCTAACCAAGGATAAGTTTCAGAACTCTTCGCAGAAGTGATGACGGTTGCAATTTTCAGATAATCTTTCACTGCAACTTCGTATGAACTCATGAAGTTTGTCTTCATGCCAGCTAGCAATAACTTAGGTATATCACCTTTTGTAAGCATTTTCGTTATTAGTTAACTGCAGCGTCAATTTGTAGTTTGATAGTAGATCCGTCAACGATGTCAACACAATATCCACAGAAATTGGTATTCGTAGAACTTGTACCAACTGTCTGGTCATCGTGTAAATACATCTTCGCACCAAGGTCGCCAGCAACGGCTGAAGCTTTCGTGTATTGGAAAACACCTTTCTTGTAAACACGAACTCTTACTGCACCGTCTGTAGAACCACCAGTAGCAGCTTCAGCAGCTACACCTATAAAAGTGTAAGCAGCAACGCCTGAACCTGGTTGGACGTAACCTGTACCAACGTCAACTAGAAGAGCTCCTTTGTAGATAACAGCATTTGCTAGAACTGGATACGATAGAATTTCACCGTCTTGTCGTTTTGCTTCGTAGTTAGCAGATAAAGCAGTCATTTATTTAATTGTTAATGTTTCGAATTTTTACTAAATTAAGCTCGACTTTTCGTCTTCTTCTTCTTTTTTAAGATCTTTCAAATTCTTCCAAGATTTCGCGATGTCTTCATCTTTTGATATACCCATCTTACCAAAGAATTCTTTAGCATCGGATGGTACATCTCCTAGATCTGCTGTTTCTTCTTTATCTTCTTTCTTTTCTTCGTCGTCATCGATCGGTACTCCTTCTTCTTCAAAGTCGATAGACGTTTTTTGTGATTCCATGAAAGTTTTTATGAGTTCGGATACGCCGACCTTGTTGTCTCCTAACTCTAAAACTTTACCTGAAACCATGAGTTTTATAAATGCATCTTTTTGAGCTGGTACAATTTTGCCAGCCTTCAGATAGCCTTCATAAACTCTTTCAGCATCAGCAAAGTCGAGTTTTTGCTGATCGTTTTTATCGGACTTGTCCTCGGCTTCTTCACCCGATGTCGCCTCCGATAATTCTTTTTTAACTTCTTGTTTACAAATTTTTGAAGCTTCTGCCATTGTCTTACCTGCTTTCATTTCTCTTGACATGCAAGAACGAAAATCTTTTTTCATCAGTTCTTTGAGTTCTTCTTTAGTCAATTCTTTGCATACCAATTTTTCTCCGTCTTTTACGTATTTTCCTTTCTTCTTGTTAATAGTGCATTCGTCTCCAACTTTATGTTCTTTCTTTTTCTTTTCGATTTCTTCTTCAGTTTCTGCGTCTTTGTCTTCTTCAACAGCTTCTTCTTCTTTCTTTTCTTCAACTTCTCCGTTTTCTTTTTCAATCTCTACTTCTTCTTTACTCTCTTCAACTTTTTCTTCTTCAACTTCTTCGTCAATTTTTTCTGATTCTTCTTCGATTTGTTTTGTTATTCCTATTTCCTTTTTCAGATTAGCGAATTCTTCTGCGAAAACGTCTGAAGTAATAACAGTGTCTTCAATTTTTTCTAAGCTATCTTTTAAAGCTTTCATTACGGAGAAAAAGTTTGGTTGTTCATCTTCCAATTGAATAACATTTCTTCCTTCAAATCCTTCTGATAAAGTAACGAATCCCCCCATACCTTTAATATATGGCTCAGAAACCAATGCTGTGTGTAGAAGAGTAGGACCGACGAATTTGTTTGAAGTCTTGACTCTGTAGTTCGGATCTAAGCTAGCTGAAACACATTTAATAAGACCCTTTTTGATCTTATCAACAATTGTTTCATCTTTGATTTCGATTACTGCGTCAAGACCATCAGATGTTTTCTGCAATTCAACTACCTCACCAGCGTTTTTCGTTGGATCATTAGTATGAGTGACTGGCACATATACGTGTTCGATAACTGATTTCTTGAAGTTCTTAATTATGTTATCGATCACATCGTTAGTGACATTCAATACACCACCATCGGCGTCCCAGTGGAACCATTTGCCAAGTTTCAGAACCTGTTTTCTGAATTTGTTTCCATCACTCAATTCAATCGAATCAAGTGATTTATTCAACTGAAATACTGGTCTTGTATCTGATTCGTCAGCTAAATCATATTTATTGCATTGACCAGGAATTTCTTCTTTCTCTTCTTCGGGTTCGTCAACCTTAAATTTGTTTCTGCTTATCTTGATCATCTCGATTGCGCTGTCAACTACTTCTTTGTCTTCACCAGAAAGTTTACCAGAAACGACTTGAAGTTTTTCAATAAGATCTCCTTCTTTTTCAAGATCTTTAATAAGTGAATCTAGATCTTTCTTAACTTCTTCGACGTTTTCTTTGCTGAGAATAATTTTAAGTTTTTCTAATAAGTCTTTCATGTTTGTTTCGTACTTATTTAAAGTTTCTTCGTTATCTTTTTCGATATATTCGAGTGATTTTCCAAATTCTGGTACTTCTTTATCGAACTGTTTGTAGTGTCTAGCAAGATGAGAGTATATTCCTCGTTTAGCAGAATCTGGCACGTCTACACCACCTCGAGCACCGTTTAGAACTGCCATCGCTGCAGCTACTCCCTTCCAAACTACTTTGAAAGTGCCATCGACGATATCATGATGAGGTAATTTATAAGAACCAAAATTTTTCTTATCACCGCTATCGAACCAAGCGAATGCAGTAGCATATTTCGCCCAATCAATTTTTTCTTTATCTCCCGATTTATCGGAAGAAGCCCATTTTCGAATCTGATTTACAGCTGAAGTCGAGTCCCATTTCATATTTTCATCTGCTTTCGCAGGACTATGTAATGGAACAACTCCCTTTTCTATGTCTAATGTCTTAGCTATCCAGTGGCTAATAGTATATGCCTCTTTATTCGCTGGCACAGATACTAGTGAAACTTCAAATAACTCAATTTTATTAATTTGCAATATTTGATTTTCACCCTCTATTGGGGTTAGATCAAATGCTCGACCTTTGATTGAGAATTTGTTAATTATGCCTTCTTCTATTTTTTTCCAGATTTCGTCTTCTTCTTTAGATATGACTACTTTAACTAGAAGACCAACATCATCGACATCAGTTTCAATCACCTTACCAATCGGTCTATCGACATCATGATTAAATAAAACTGTCGAATATGTTAGCAGATCGTTCTTTGCTCCCTCGAGTGCTTGTCTAGTAATTTGAGTATTGTCAGTATCAACATCAAAACTTGAAGCGTAACCAACTACAATCCTGTCTCCTGATTTAACAGAATCTAAAGCTTTGACGATATCTAACTTAAATGTAAAATCATTCATGTTAATTACATTATACTAATTGTTTTTAGAATTGTAAAATGTCGACCTTTTAGAATGATTCAATGTCTTTTTTCTTTACTCTAAAATCATTTTTATTTTTTAAAACTCTCACAGATTTTCTTAGCTAGAGACTTTGAAGTGCCTTTTTCTTTCTCTTCGATCATACATAATTTATAAGCAAGACCTGGTGCAGGTTTTCCTTGAAAAGCAGTATTTCCACCTGGTTTCAATAGTTCGGGAATATCGCTTGAAGTCAAATCTTTCTTTACTATTCTTGGATACTTTTTCTTTTTTAAGACTTCAACGATTTTCTTGTAATATTCTGAAACTTCTTCCTTAGACCAATCGTCAATTACGTTTTTTACTTTCAATATGTTCCAAAGCATTTTTAAGCAGAAAGCGTCTTTGACGAGATCTTCAACTTTTTCATTTCTAATGTCAAAGTCAATCATTTGTTTTTTAAATAACAACATTTTTGTCTTATCTACAGCTCCTTCGAATTTGCCTTTATGAGAACTGCAATGCGAAGATGCTCTGTTTCTGCTCCAGACTTTTTTGTCGTACCTATAACTCTGGACTGCAGATTTTCCCGTAGCTTTCAAAATAGCAGAAATAAAAGTCAAACCTTTAGTCTTTGTGTGCAAAGTACGAAAAGAACCAGACTTGAAAAGGCTTGGATCTTTTACTCTGCATGTGTGAAAATTTGGAAAAGGCATGTTTTTATTTTTTGTTAATGTTTTCAATAGCAAAGTCTCTTCCCATCGTTTCAAACTTTTCTAAGAAATACTCGTCATCTTTCAATTCTACTGATTTTTTCTTGATTTTGTCTTTAACAGATTGAGGAGTTTGTTTAGCCGGTTTTTTCTGTTTATCGTATTCTTTTTTCTTTCCAGACTCGAATGCTTTAAGAGCATCCTTTTCAGTCATTTCTTTAATTTCAAGTCCAAGTATTTCTGCAACTTCATTACTTAAATTAGTCATGAAAGAAGGAGTAATAACAGTCGGATCTTTTTTAATGATAGATTCAAATAGTCTAACAAGAATTCTTTCTGTATCTGTCTTCAAAGGCATTAGTTTTATCTTAGGATAGCTTCCGTTTTTGAAGTTCCAATCGATAAGTGGAGCGACTGCCCATTCATTTAAAGTGTCTTCCATTGATTTCATTACAGATTGAAGCATCTGGATAATAAACGTTGACTGAGTCGTATATCCACTACCATAAGTATAGTTATAAGTAGACTTCGATCCAAGCTGAGTAGCTTGTGTAAGAGTTGAAAGAGCGATTTGAGAATCATGATGTTCGATGAGTTTTAATACATCATATCCAGCAGAAGCTCTGTCAACTTCAAGCTCAAATCCCGCTGGCAAAGTTATTCGTGAATTTGCTCCGATCGATTCTACTGCTTCTTCTGCTTTTGAAACTTCTGTTTCTGAAAAAGGCTTGCCGAGTTTTAGAATTTTAAGACCCACTGCATCGATTTCAGCTTTCTTATGCGCTAAATAATAAAGCTTATGTTTTTTATCATAATGATACCAAGCTGTTTTCAATATCGATTCTCCATATAAAGGATGTTTCTCTCTTTGAAAAGTAAATAATAAACTTTTTTCTGGAGGTATATCTACATTAACCGATTTATTTCCAAACGTAGCTGTTTGATGTGCTCCAAGAAAACCTCCATTTCTATCTGCTCTTAAGCGAATTGTGCTAGCGTCTCTCGGTGCTAGTTTTTTCCAACCGATTAAACCTTTATGTTTTCCTTCCTTTATAATCTGAGGTACTTTTTCATAAAAACGAAAACCTTCGAAAATCGCTCTAGTCATGTCTGCTATAATAAATGGTAGAGGAGTAGACATGCCACCGCTATATTGTGGACCCAAAAAAACAGATTCAATAAAATCTCTTTCACCGTTGTCATTTTCGCTTGGCAATATTTTTATAGGTGCAGATTCAATAGGTAGAGAAAAAAGACGCGTAATAGCTCTGACAGTACCGTCATTATCTTGCATTGTCAAATAATTGTCAATAGTAAGTTTATCTGGTCTTTCTTCATCTTCGTAAGAACCTATTGTCGCAGAAGTTCTAACACCAAGTTCTTCCATCATTTGTCTGACAGATAGAGCGGGTGCATTTCTATCTTCTCGATGTGTTCTTTTTTTGGGTTGTGCTTTGAGACGATCTGTTATGAATGAATAAAATGCCATGTTGTATTTTTTAATTAAAAGAATTCACTAAATAAACTTATTGAAGAAAGAGTTTTGCGTTCTTATTTTATTATATACCATAATATGCTCTTTGTAAAAAACAAAGAAAAATCTATAGACTCTGACAAGTTCTTTTTCAAAGTCTAACGTGTTTTTGTCTTGCGAAATAACTTTGCAAAAAACAGACAAAAAGCTCTCCGAGAAAAGAGCTTTTTTGTCTTGTTCTTTTTCGCAATTGTCTTTTTTCTGGTTTTTTTATTCATGATATTTTACTTTTATTTTCTTCGAAACCAGAAAACTCGGTTCTTGTTTTAGCATTCAGAAAAATAGAGTAGATCTACTCTTCTGCTTCGTCAGAATCTAACTTGTTGAGAATAGCTTTCTTGACGACAGATTTTATCAATACCTGATAAATAACAGTAGCACTACCAAAAATAGCGCCGATGACTGCTAAGCTTTCTGGAGGAAGTAAATTGATCAATATACCTATTCCAGCCAAAGCGAACGATATCGCTAACAAGACAAGCTGTACGCCTAAGTCTCCCCATCTTGGAGATATAGAATCTTTAATCCATTTCTTTAAAAGACCGATCAAGACGACTGCTATGATCGAAGAACCACCAATAAATAGTGAAATATCCATAGTGTTATTTAGTTATTTTTTCTGTTCGACCTTTTTGTCTTTAAAAAATCTCACTTGCACATAAGCTGATATAATAGACAAGGGAATTATCACAAAAATAATAGCCATCCAAAACGGAGTCTTAGTAATTCTTCCGACCTGAAACATAATAGAGTCTTCAAAGACTCCAAATAAAATAAAGGGTATAGAAGTTGTGATTATTGCCCGTAGCATTTTTAGTTCTCTTATTATACTATTTGGCAGTTCGTCCATAAATTTTAAAAAATATGATTTGAAGAAAATAATAGTTTGTTAAAAACAGCAGTCAAAATCTATGTCTCAGTTATTGTTTAATTAATTGCTTCTTCTAAAGAAGTCTCAGTTATGTGTTCAGCTTCTTCATCAGACACGACTAATTCGTAATCACCGAGAACAAGAGTAGTGATGTGGCTCAAAGTGTCTGCGACTTCGTTGCGAATTAAATCTTTGATCGACTTTTTTTGCGTACATTCTGGAAAAGATGCATCTATAATCGTTAAAATTCTTCCAGCTAAAAATCTTATTTGAGAAGAAACAGCTTTACCGGAAAGAGATTTTTCGTCCATTTTCTCAGCAAATTCTCCAGTTGATATTGTTTTTTTGACTATACTTTGACTTTTTTCTCCAACTTTACCAACTTTGTTTGACATTGACTTATTAACGTTGACTCGACTTGACTGCTGTTTTCAAAGAACTATGTTTTTACAAATCATTCTCTAAAAGTTGGAGTCAGAATTAGTAGTTGTTTATCTTTCGTCTATGTCTGACGAATTTCTAACGACCTTTACTAATTCGTAAGCAATAATATTGTTTTTGATTCTTTGCCAAGTTCTTTCAGAATAAGAACCATCAGCTAAATCATTTCCTCTCAACCAGTCTTCACCAGCTCTTGATTTTCTAACAGAAGATGCACAACCAAGATAACCATTATCACCACTTCTCGGCTGCAGCATGTTGTCTGAATCTTTAGTGATAGATTCTCCGCTATCAGGCAATTGTGCTCTAAGCGAATAGTAATGTTCTTTTGTGAAGATTTTCAAACGAATTTGTCCTTGTTTATAGTCAGAAATGAAAATAAAATCTTCAAATTTTCCAAAACGACTAATTTCTTTAAGCCAATTTGTTAAATCCGGAAATTCTTTGAGAATTTCTAAATTCCATTTTGGCTGATGTTTTCTAGCAACATCGGGCACTTCTAACGGTTTTGACATTGTTTTTTTTATACCGTTCATGACTCCAACTTTTAAAGAACTATTTGAACGAAATTGTTCTCTGAAGCAGAGACACAATAATGCCGAGTCGACGGCAGACTTAATTCATATTGGTTCCGTCTCTGCTGTTGGCGGTTGACTCATAAAGAGTCGTAAACCCTCTTAAAGAACCTATCTAATTATGTCTCTTCTTCAAAGAACTATTTTTTAGTATTTATATATATTTTTAAATCGACTATAGCTTCTTTAATCGTTTTGATGTCTCCCCTTACTTCTCTCAGATCTTCACAGAATTTATTATAATGATTATTTAGCTGAAGATTGATTTCAGCTAATTCTTTTTCATAATTAACTAAAGCATTGTTGTTTTTTCTTGACTTCATGTAGTCAAAAATCTTCTGAATCGCGAAAAGAACAACGACAGCTAAAGCACCAAGATTTGCATATTGTTCGACCATATCAAAATAAGGTTAAGTGTTATTAATTTTATTTTACTACTTTATTTTTCTTTTGTAAAACGCGCACGCTTTTCAAAGAAGATGCCGTCTAGAGATTTTTTGAGCCCGCCGCTATTTTTTTGAATAAATTAATTTTTCGCTCTAGAAAAAATTTATCGCGCTGAGATAGAGTTGCTGTCTTTGTCTGGCAGAGATTCTCTTTATCTGCTTCAAAGGGTGTTGCCATATCTTACCACCTTTCGAATACACTTTTTTCTACGCAATATAGAAGAGATCCTATGAGGCGTCAAAATGAGCTAGTTTTTTTATTACGAAACAAATGTGGAGAAAGTAAAGGAATTCCTTTACAAAAAATAGAAGTGTGTTGTAGTAAGCAGGAACTTATTATAAAACAAATATGGTAAGATGTAAATGTTTACAAATGCCTTGAGATGTTATGAAATAAGCTGAGATATTATTACGATACAAACAAGAAGATACGTAAAGGAATAGAATATCAAATAAAAAATATAGATTCTTTAATCTAGAGACGTAAGCACGCTAGCGAAAGAGACGAGCGCAAAAAGTAAATGTGAAGATAGTTTAGCAGAAGTTTTATTTCGTACTCGCAGAATCTAAGAGAGAAAAAGCTACTGACTTTATTCGTAAAGAATATCTTTAACAAAAATAAAAATCTTTCAAATAATGAGAATCAAGACTAGCGACGAGTTAGCGAAGGATAAAAGTATTCTCGTGCGATATGCTCGAATAGTCTGGTGAGTCTTCGGAAAAAATCCTGTGAGACTCGCGTGTGTTGAAAGAATCAAGCGCGATTAACGAGTGCGAGCAGAGTAAATCATAAGAAACTTGCGATTGCTCTAGTGCAAATGCTTTAGATATTATTGATTATTCATTTATATAGTATATTGTTTGTCTAGCAGCGTTCTAGACACTCGAGCGCATATTGTAGATAGCGTTCAGAGCTTGGTTTCTCATTCAAGCTGATAGTTTATATGGTAAAATAAGAAAGACTTTAATACTTATTACATAACATTCTGGCGCAAATGTAAATAGTAAATGTGTGAGAAAACAATTCGAAGCGCCCTTAAAACGCCCAGCAGAGAGATAAAGTCTCTCTCAGAGCGTTAGAGAGCGTTTAGCTTGCTCTAGCGTACCACGCTCTGCCATATCTAAGCCAAGTAAAGTCTCTTATCCATATATTCTATCAGCTCTGCTATCAATATCTAAAAGTCTCTACGAATCAACTTATTACAAAACATTCGTGCGCAAAAGTAAAATATCGCTTGAGAGCTCAGTCTTTTAAAGAAACTGACATAATATCACTAGAGACTTGCTTTCTCTACAAAGCGTTATATGAACTCTAGCGCCTACTCCAGAATGCCTATCTAAACGCTTTCTAAGCCTTGAAAAACAAGAGACTTGATGTCTCCTATTACTCAAAAATGAGCTCTCTACAAACGGTGTAGCGCAAAAGTTATTAACAGTTAGACCTTTACAATATGGTATGATATGGTATTATAAAAATAGGAAGAACACGGCTGTTAACAACTCGGGGGACTTCATCCAACCTTGTGAATATCCCTCGCCCCAACTGAACGAAGGATGGCAAAAACGCATCGCGGTCAATGAGTGTACTTTGTCAACAAGTACTGGAGAGATATTCTGGAACTTGATGAAATGTTATCCCTAAAAAATAAAACACTTTTATGGAAAACATTACTCAAGTAGAAAACTTATCGTTCAAAATCATCGACGAAGTTAAAAAAGACATCAAGGAAATCGTTCTCAAAAAGAACAACGGGCGATGCGACAAGATAATTTTCGAAATGCCCAAAATATCTCAAGCTCAAATAGATAAAGCTTACAACGGCAAGCCCGGTTGTATGTGCGGGTGTCTCGGAAAATACTCAGTTCTGAAATCTTCTAAAGAAACTGAAGAACTCGGTGAAACAGTTTCGCCTCGCTCAGTCAATTTCGTTTTAAACAAATTGATTAAAGAAGCTAAACGCGGAATTGAAGTCATCGGAGACTACATTTACTTGATGGACATAGAAGATAGGCGCTACGCCCTTTATCTAAAAAAATAATCAACTAACTAAGATAACATTTGCATTGAGTTTCAAAATATCTCTCCAGTCGCTAAGAATATAACGAAGAGTTAGAATAGAACGGGGAGTGTTAGATAATAACACTCGGTGAGGGGAAAATCTAACAGAGGGGTTATTATTCTTATGCAAATCCAACACCGGAGAGATATTCTGGAACTTGATTGTAAACCTTACTAAAAAATATGTACAAAATCCTTCAAATCAGTTTCGTAATTTTAGCACTCGTTGGTTTCATATTCGCGATGAACTTCGGAATCAACAAGACTGAAATAAACGAATGCAACAAGTGGAACAAAGAAGCTAAAGAATATACTGGTTATTACTTTACGCAAAATCAAATTGACCAGTGCGACGCGCACGAGATTACGTTAACGTTAAAATAAAATATCATTAAAACAATCAAGTTTCAAAATATCTCTCTGGTGAAGAGACACTATCAGACTGCGACTGGTACAATCCCCAGAGCAGCGCACTCGAACTGAAGTGTAAAGAATGCGAAAGCATCTCTCAAAAATAGAGTGTTTATCTTGGCAAGGCATTCTGGAACTTGAAGTTAGAAACAATAGATATGCCAAAACTATCTGAAGCAGAACAATTTATAATTGGCCAAGCAATGGCTGAAATCAAAAAAGAAAAAGACGTTTCTATCGTCAGAGAAAAAATCTTAGGCACTGTAGTCGGCGTTAACAAAAAAGCAGTCAAAATCTTTGATGAATTAGTCGCATCGAAGAGAAAAGCAGGTTTAATAACCTGACTCAAACAATTTAGAATTAAATATCTAACTTCGAGTTTCAAAACGCCTTGCTAAGAATCTAGAGGGAGAATCTGGAACTTAAGTCTCTGAATGTTCTACAACAATGCAAAAACTCTTAAAATATAGAAAAAATAAACGTGACATTACAATCGGTACTTCGTTCGCGAATTTATCTATCAATACAAATCTTGATAGACTCGTCGAACTTCTGGGACAAGTTTCTTTTCTTGGCTCGGGAGACGACAAAGTTCAATTAGAGTGGGCTTTCTACAAATCTCCAACAAGAGTCTTTACAATTTACGACTACAAAGAAAACAAGCCAATCCACGAAATTACTGACTGGCACGTAGGCGCAAAAGGTTTTGATAGAGAAGAGATTGTAGACGAGCTCCTAAAAATCGGTTTTACGAAAGACGAAATCGTCTTAGAGAATTAAAATTAAACATCATATTCAGAACTTGAGTTTCAAATTCTCTCTCTAGTAAAAACACTTTGAGTGCTCGTCGGTGAGACAATCTGGAACTCAATAGACTCGTCTGAAATTCTACAAATTTATGGTTCTAAAATTGACTTTAACAAAACCTATCAACGGCTACTGGGACGGCGGACCAAAACAAGTCTTCAATTACTCAATTGACGGCGAAGTCCAGAGAGATTCCAAAGGGCAATACGTAAGAGTCGGAAGCTGGGAAGCAAATTCTTGGTTTCACGTCGCTGTCGGTAAAACAGTGAAACAGACTCTAGCAAACGCGAGACGCCATCTTCTCGCTGGTTTAAACAAGATGGCGAAAAGCCAGCTCATTGGCTACAAATTTGAGTACGTCGAATAATTATAATTAAAAAAGACGACGAAGTTGAGTTTCAAATCGTCTCACTGAAAGAGTACTAAACTAGAGTGCTAGTAGAAAGTCCAGATAGTCTTCTACAAAAAAGTGCATTGCAATTATAGCTTCTCAACAAATTTCATCACTTTGCTTTCGCGCTCGTCAATTCTTAACAGAATTGTATGAAGATAGAAAGCAAAAAATGAAGCAAACCGCAGCCTCTACGACTTTCACGCTAGAAGCGTTCGAGCTCGTTCTCAGAAAAGAACAAATCTTCCGAAATCGCAATTTTGAGCTCTAAAGCGTCCTGGAGACGAACGCTAAATCAAAAGACAAGGTGTAAGAGAGCCAGAGAGAAGGTTTTAAGAGAGAGATGAAATAAACCTCAGCTAAGAATCAGAGAGATTCTAGAATGTTTAAAATGAGAATCAGAGTCTTCATCTTACTAATTTTCTTTCTCTTTCTTGAGAGCTATTACTATGATAAGCTTAGAGATGGATAGATGCAATACAATTTGCATTTACTTTCGTCCGAGCTCTGTTCAATCTTGCAGGGCATCGTTAGAAGGACAATCTGGAACTCGAACATAAGCTCTAACTACAAAAATGGAAAAACAAAAAGAAGACATAACAGTTGCTTACAATATCTTTTCAAATGGTAGAATCGTAAGCAGCTTTGAAGTTTCGGGCAAAGACGAAGATGAGTGTCAAGAGAAAGCCGAACAAGAATACGATGACTTCGTATCTAGTCTCAGTCTAGAAGAAGAGTAAAAAACTTACTTCTATGACTACATACCTCGTCCCAAAAATACCTGGTGTGCCCATAATTAAAATGGACAAGAAGCGAATAAGAGAATTGAGAAAAATTCTCCGCTCCGGCCAGGAAGTTCATTGTTTAGATATGCCTTCGTATCTAGCAACTCTCCAACAAGCAATTGAAATCGGAGCAACAAGCAAAATCGTCAAAGACTTCGCATAACATTTTATATCATTAACAATTTAGAGTAAAATTCGAGTTTCAAATCGTCCTTCTAACTTAAAAGCTTAGAAGACAGTTCTGGAACTCAAGAGTACACAAAACGATGCAAATAACAACTATCGTTGTATCTGACAGCGAATACTTTTCATTCTTTCAATATCCTTCTTACGAAAAAGCGTTTAACAAAGTAAAAGAATACGAAGCGATGGGATACGAAGCAAAAATCGTTACGAACTATCCAATCGAAAAATCAAGTCGAGAAGCATATCAAAAATTCGCTCCATCTGGCGAATTTATAGATTAAATTAAAATTAACTTATTCTTGAGTTTCAAAACCGTCTTCTAAGCAGAGGAACTATAATTGCAGTGCACTGCAGTTAGAAGAGCATTCTGGAACTCGAGGAGCTCATAATAAAATGAATGAACTTATCGAAAAAATTAAAAAACCCGATAACTTCAACTTCTATTATATGCAAAGCATTAGAGGTGAAGACGGGATTGAGCACATTCGAAAAGAAAAGGCGCGCTATTTTGTCACACAAGATGGCAGAATAGCTAGATATGCTAGACGATTGCATAAACGTGGTTATGCTATAGATGATTTGAGCAGAATCATAGTTGAAGACAAGAAAAGAATTAAGACTCCAGAACAAAAATGGAACGAAAGCTGGTTTAAAGTTTCAAAGAGGTTAGAAAAATCTGGCCTCTATGAAGACTTGTTAAAGAACGTACATCTTGGTTTAGAGATTGGATATGAAAAAATCCAATTAGCTTACAATTTGTACTGGGAAGATGATAAGAATCTCAGCTACGTCGAAAATCAGAAACGAAGAGACGAGGAAATCAAAAATCTTGATGAAAGACTTTTGATAGACAGCCATCCGAATACTGAAATCATCTGGTATATGAAATATCCTGCCAAAGTTAAAAAAATGAATTTTGGCAAACCGAGATGGGATGACGGTTCGACTAACAAAGAAAAACTTCAGCTCATCGCAAAAGCGCTCAAAGAGAAAAAAGAAGTATCAGTCGGTGGTCGAAATGGTTACGATATTTCATTCTCGTACAATCCAAAAATAAACAAAGCGTGGTATTCTGAAGAATACAGAGGATGCGGAAACGGCCATTACTATCTTGCATTAGATGCAACTCACGCTTTATTTTACGAGGATGATTAAAGATTATTAACTAACGAGCAACCTTCGAGTTTCAAAACGCTCTTCTAACTGCGTCGGAAGAGTATTCTGGAACTTGAAAAAGCTACAAACAATCTATGAATTGGTTCGAAGTATCAAAAGAAGGATTGAAACAGCTTCAGTTAGGAAAACCTAAGCATTACGTTGCTAGAGAGCTAGTACAGAATGCTTGGGATGAAAACATCAAAGTCTGCAAATTCGTGTCTCTCTGGGCAAACGGCGTAGCATCTATCTCAGTAGAAGATGATAGTCCCGAAGGCTTCCGAAATCTCCGCGATGCTTTCACATTGTTTGCGCCTACTTACAAACGAGCAAATCCTGAGAAAAGAGGACGTTTCAATTTAGGAGAAAAACAAGCTCTCGCAATTTGCGACAAAGCTAAATTAGAAACAACAAAAGGAACTGTTCTGTTTGAGAAGACGAGCCGAACACAAAGCTCCAAGAAAAGAGATGCTGGAAGCAAAATATCTGTAGAACTGAAAATGTCTAAAACTGAATATGAGGAAATGCTGGAGATAGTTAAAAACTATCTCGTACCAGAAAACATAGAGTTCTTAGTAAACGGAGAAAAGATGAAGTTTTCAAAACCTTTCAAATCAATTAGGGTTTCTTTACCCACTGAAATTGAAGAGAATGGTGTTCTAAAGAAAACTCTCAGAATGGCTGATGTCAATATCATCAAATCAAACGGGAAAACTTTTCTTTATGAGATGGGAATACCCGTCGTAGAGATTGAATGTCAATTTGGAATTGATGTTCAACAAAAAGTACCCCTTTCGATTGATAGAGACAGCGTTCCACATTCCTACATATCTATTCTCTATGCTGAAGTTCTCAATGCTACATACGAAGAAGTAGATGAAGAAAATTCATCTCAAGTTTGGGTCAGAGAAGCAACAGGACACAAAAGAATTATTCCAGAAGCTGTGAAATCTATCGTCAATAAAAGATACGGTGACAAAGTAGTCGTTGCGAATCCATTCGACCGAAATTCAATTGATGACGCAATTTCAGCTGGTTATAAAGTTATCACTGGAAACGAATTATCAAAAGAAGAATGGTCGAACATCAGAGAATCAGAAGCAATTAAATCTTCTTCTGATTTGTTTGGTTCTGGTACAACTTCTTCAACACCGTATGAAGCTGACGAGAATATGAAAGCAGTTGCAAAATTAGCAAAGAAGATAGCAAAAAGATGTCTCAAAATCGACATCGCTGTCCAATTTGCTAAATGGAGTGGAGTTAGTGCACAATATGGTAGCAGAACTCTTACTTTCAACGTTCAATCGTTGGGAAAAGGATTCTTCAAACCGGCGTTGTCAGCCAACACTTTAGATTTGATTATCCACGAAATCGCTCACGAACACGGACAACACACAGAAAAAAGCTATCAAGAAGCAATCACAAGAATTGCTGGAGAATTAGTTATCATCGCGTTAGAAGAGCCAAAGTTTTTCGATTGCACTTAGTCGACGCAATCAAATTTATCATTAACTTAGCTTCTTTCAAGTTTCAAAGCGCTCTTCTGACTAAATTCGGAGAAGTATTCTGGAACTTAAAAGCAGGACAAAACAAATGAAGAAAAAGTATCAATTAGCATTGAGTCATACGACTGACTTAGAAGCGAAAAACGAACAAGAAGCAGTGAAGAAGTATTTTGAGTCAATTGCGCAAAACAATATGGACTTAGAAAACTTCATAACGTCAAATCTTAAAATTGATAGAGCTTTTTTAGCTAGTCAACTTTCAGGTAAAGCGTTAGATAAAGTTCTCGAAGATAATTACGGTATCAATATTGAAGATGACTTCGGTTCAGTCAGAGATAGAGACGAAGCTCCATTCTTAGATATTGAAGCATTCGGTCTAGAAATCAACGAGAATCAGATGTCTTGGAATCTTGATTATCCAAACAGACAACTCTTCTTTACGTTTCCCCACGATGGTTCTGGAAGCAGACAGATAGGAATTTGTATCACGAACAAAAACAAACTAGTGAAAAAGCTTCAAAAAGATTTGAAACTACCAGAAAGAATTGCGAAAGCAATGAGAAACGAAGACATCTCTTTGAATTTCAGAACACAGTATTTCGGGGGAGGGGATGGAAGAACATACTTCGAGTTTTCTGACAACACTGAAAAAGGAATCCTTGGTGTCACAAGAGTTGATGGAATCAAGAACGTAAAACTAATCTATCTCGAAGAAAAACTTCAAGAATGGTTCGACGAAAATATCGTGAATCGTTTATTGAAGACATTTCAAGCAACCTATGATTATCTTACGTCGAAAGATGCAATCATAGAAACGTTAGACGCTAACGAGTTTATGTTTACGAAAGACGGTCATCGTCTGTAGACAAACATTATCAATTTAACTTCCTCGCTTTTAAGTTTCAAAATGCTTCTCTAAATTGATTGAGTAGACATTCTGGAACTTGATGTACAGAAAGCAAAAAACAAATCCTATGAAGTTATTAACAAAAGAAATCATCAAAAGATTTGCTGAAGTCGGAAGTCAAGAAAACGAGAAAGACCCGATTGTCATTGCAAAGTTCTTCAACCCGACGGGAGCAGGAACTTGGTATGCTACAGAATACGACCCGAAAGAAAAAATCTTTTTCGGATACGTTTCAATTTTCGGCGACCACAATGACGAATGGGGTTCTTTCTCATTAGAGGAATTAGAAAACGTCGAATGCAAAGCTGGTTTAAGTATTGAACGTGACTTACATTGCGGAGAGCAAAAGATAAGCGAGTTTAATATCCCATCATTGCGTTCATAAAAAATAAAAATCTAACGCTTTTTCTATCTAGTCGGATAGAAGTACTTCAAGTTTCAAAACGTCTGCTCAATCGTTGAGTAGACAATCCGGGACTTAAATGAGAAAACAAATGCTTATCCAACTTTATCACGGCACTAACAACAATAACGCAAAACGAATTCTAAAAGAAGGTTTCAAAGATAGAATCGAAAGCAAAGAGAAAAACTGGAAAGACGAAATAGCAAGCCAACCTGGTTTCGTCTATCTGACTCGTGCTTATCCATTTTTCTACGCGATGAATGCTGCTAACTCAGAAGATGAAGCAACAGTATTATTAGTTGAAGTCGACTCAGATGACTTATATCCAGATGAAGACTTTCTTAGAGAAGTTCGCATTAAAGACAAAGATAAGAAAATCGACATCAGAGAGTTCAAAGAATACGGTTCGTTATCTCTTGAAAAACTTGGAAATGTAGCAATCCAGCCTTCGAAAATCAAACGCGTAATTGGCAGTAAATCTTTTAAGACGAGTGATATGATATGGTATAGCGACCCAGCAATGTCTATCTATAACTATATGTTTCTGGGAAACTATTACCGAGAACTGACAGACACGTGGTGGAAAGGCGGAGACTGGAAAAAAATAAATCAAACAGAATCATTATTAAAATCGATGAAAAGGTCGAAGAAATCTTAACGCTCATTTGAGTTCCGAATTGTCTACTCAAAGTAAGACGGTTATCCTGGAACTTAAGAACAGTATTAAAATCTATGAATGATATCATTCAAATTCCAATTGCTCATCCAAAATGTCATTTGGATGAATTGCGTAAAAAATTCAACGTGCCTGAAAAATACACTGACGAAGTGTTGCTACAGGCGCTCGTAGGCATCGTCATTGATGACTATATGAATGTAGAAAAAATCGAGGCCGACAATCTTCAAGAAGTATTAACAGACGGCAAAATCGCCGACAGATATTTATGTTAGAAAAAACAATTGACGAAGTAATAAGCGACTTGATTCAATCATTCGATGACGAATTGCAAAATCTGACAAATGAAGAACTTGAAGAGAAGTACGAAGAAAGAATGGGAGAGGAAGTAAAAATCATCGCTTAATCAAAAAATAATTCTTAACGTCTGTTTCTTAAGTTCCGAGACAGCCGTCTTACGTAGAAGAGTCAAAAAGCTAGATAGATGAAATAATACAGAGACTGCAAGAAACAAGCGCTCTAGAACGCTATCAGAGCCAAGAGAAATCAAAGAGCTGAGTATTATATCATAGCTTCTGAACTACTTTCTGGGACTTTTAATTCTGGTTAAGAAAAATGAAAAGAAAACTATTACATCTTAAATCTATCAAGACTCTAAAGTCATTAGAAAAAAATCTCAAGCAAAGATACGATGGTGTCGAGAAAAACATCAAGAAACTAGAAATCAAAAAAATAAAAATCTGGCAAGACATTAAAAACGTCGAAAATGTTATTGCTAAAAAAGAAGAATGAGATATTTTTAGTCGTCTATCTCAAAACATTATCAACTAATCACCAGAATTTGAGTCTCGCAAAGTAGTCCAGACGAAATGATAAAATACATATTCTGAACGCTAAAAAGTTATTAACAGCTCAACCTATTTACAAGGTGGTTGGATATGGTATAATATAAATAGGATAAAGATAACGCACATTTCAAAGATAGGTTCTTGCTTCAATCTCCCTCGACAGAGTTTCAGATTCAAGAGTTTAAAGTTTTATACTCTCAGTTGGCTATCATCGTACTGTATAAATAACTCTTGTCTAAATAGCCCGGTGGAGATTAAAAGAGGAACATATCCTCTAGTAGTTCTCTAAAATCTGGTGTAGCATAATAACCCTAGACGGGTAATGCATATAGTGGACAACGTCATTACGATAGAATATGACGTAATCATATTCTTGAGAGTTAGGCGATAAGGAGTTGCAAATCCAAACTCACACGAACAATATGAATTAAAAACCTGCCACTATAATTAAGAGCTAAGAACTCGGTCTAATAAACTACTCAAGGGCACAAGGCAGAAGCTACGGTCATTCCAGCATCTGTCTCAAGGCCCCACCAGATTTTAGGGAATTACGAAATAGCATTAAATGATGTTCTCTTCAATTAAAGTATTTGTCCCAGGCTAAGTCATATAATAATTGCTGGTGAGAACAAATACTTTAACTAAAGAGAATGTCAAATCAACAAACGTATGAAAACAATAATGAAAATAAGTTCTGGTAGAGAATATGTTGAAGTCGTGAAAGTTGATAGAAATTATATTCTTCAGACTCAACGTGGCTCTGTCCTTGTGAAGCGAGGCGAATTTGACGAAGAAGGCGTTCGTTTAATGGCAGAAACAATAAATGAATTGACTGAAGATTATGGTTGGAAAGAAATAAATCTCTAAATCTTCTGTTATGATTAAAATTAAAATCACAAAAGAAATACCAGTCGAAAAGAAACACGGTGTAAAGATTGGAAGAGTATTCGACGCAATTATCAATCCGACAGAAATCAAGAAGTCAAAAGAATTATACATAAAAGACTATAATCAATTTGGAAGACCAATTTATGCACACATAGAAAACATTGACGCTTATGAATGGTTTTACAAAGGAAAAAATTATTTCTGGATACAAGGAGATACTGGAGAAGCAGTAAAAATCTGGGGAAACGAATGCAAAATAATTAAAGAAAATGAATAAATACCAAAGATTAAGAACACAGACATTAGAACGCTCGTGGTTGACAATTGCTCGTGAAAATGGATTCGTCGAAAATGAAAACATAAACTACGTGACGGGTTTCATATCGCCTTCGGGAGTAGTTATACAAATACCAGAAAGAGAACATCAGACATACGTTCGAGAATTTGAAGAAACAATCAAACTTAAAGAAAGAGCGTACTTTAAACAATATGGTGCAATCAGAATACGACCGGGCAGAGTATTTATGTTCTTAGATATACCTTGGGATTCTCTGAACGTGGAGATATGGAAAAAACCGACGCTTAAACAAGTAGAAACGTTAAGCAAGATAACATCTAAAGTTTTCTATGATTTTTGGGGGGACAAACTCTGTAATTGTCCGAAAGATGGAGTTTCAGCAAATCAATTTATGTTAGATTTGAAAACTTATTGGGAAATAAAAAGATAGAGACGTTTACAGCTATTTACAAAGACTGTAATATATGGTATAATAGAAATATAATCATTAGTTCTTTTCAAACAGTAGGTCAGAGCGTCAGCCTCTCGCCCAAGTAGTAGGGTAGACGAAATGAGTATTAGACTGATGGCAACACTACTCGCCTACTGTTTAAAAAGAATTATTGACAAATATGAAATATCCGCACATACCCAAAAAACTACAGAGAAATCAAAGAATTCTTACAGATGAACAAATCAAAGAAGCTAAAGAAATGCTTAAAGACGGTAATAGTCAAAGATGGGTTGCAAAACATTTTAAAGTTTCCAGAAGTTGTATTGTTAGACATTGCGTTCCTGGAATGAAAGAATACTTTCAAAGGAAATCAAGAGAGTGGGACATAGAACATCCCAATGAAGCTGCAAAAAGAAGAGCAACACAAGCATTGCGTACTTATCATCTTTTAAGCAAGCTGTATCCAAAGAAGATGAAACAGATAAGAAAAGAAAGCAAAGAAAAAACAGGTAAAGAGTATTTCAGACTTAAACAAAAAGAATTCAGAAAAAGACATCCAAAATACTGGAAGAAATTCTATAAACTAAAAAAGACGATATAATAATTCTATGAAAACATACAATGTCACACTAGACGTATTCTTGATGGAACATATATCAGTTGAAGCAAAAAACAAAAAAGAAGCAATCGAAAAAGCAATTGAAAAGAGTGCTTATAATGATGGCGCTTCAGAGTTTAAAGTATTTGAAGTAGAAGAAGACGAATGACTATATTTAAAAAGGTCGAGATAAACGTTAAAATAAATCTATGAAGAAAACAAATACATACAAAGTTATAGTATCTGAAGTATTAGAAAAAGAAATTGAAGTATCAGCTACAAACGAAAACGAAGCAATTGAGATGGCTAAAGCTAGATACAAAGACTTAAAAATAGTATTAGACTTAAGCAATCATTCTAAAACTAATTTCATTGTATCTGGTTGGGATGAAATCAATAAGCACGGTTGCTGGAGATGCAAAGGTGATTCTATTCTTCATTTCTCGAAAAACGGTTCAGAAGAAATTCTTGAAAGCGAAACTTGTGAAAAATGTGGAGATTTAAGATAGTCGATTATGTTTTATTATATCCGAAAGAAAAAATATACTATAGAATTGACTGAAGCACAGATACTCTGGTTATATGATATATTCTTCAAGATGTTTGATGGTTATTTCGAAAATAATAGACGAGAAAGAAGACATTGCGACAACGTCGGTGAAAAAATCATAAAAGCGTTAGAAAGCGAACAAGCTGACTAAAGGGATTTACAAATATACCAGGATGTGGTATAATATAAACAATAGGATAATAAATAACAAAAACAGCGTTAACGTTCACGAATATGAACAAATCATTGTATCCAGAAAATAGAATAAAAGTTGCAGAATCTATCAGGAAAAACTTAAAAGAAGCCCTTGGTGAGAACTTCTTGCAAGCAAATATCTCTACAGACAATGGAGAGCTGATTCTGACATACAAGAGTAAAAACTTTACTGTCAGAGTCAGTATTGAACATTGATAACAAAGGTCGAAAAAATAAACATTAAAAATAACAACGAAAATGACAACTGAAAAAATCGAGAAGATAACAGAAGAAGTAAAAGCGTCTTTCGCTGAGTATGAGGAAAAGAAAAACCTCACTGCTAGAACGAAAGTTAGGAAAGCTCTTCAAGCTCTCAAAATCGCTGCTCAAGAAATGAGACTTTGGGTGATTGAAGACTACAACGAAAACAGCAAAAAGACAGAGTAAGAGACTCTTGACTTTGTCTTTCTTCATCACTGAAAGGAAGACAAAGATGAGGAGTTTCGGCACTAAATTATTATTCTGAGCCGTCTAAAATTCCTCAACTTCATAGAATTGTTAAACTGGAGAGAAGGATTAGTCAGGTTGAGACTTAACCTATTTTGCAACTGACTAGACGAACATTATCCAAACTTGTCCGTTTTTCATTCCTCTCTCTGGTTTAACAGATTTAATCGAATTATTTAATAAATATGATAACAATCAAAGACTACAAAACGTTATACGAATATATGAGTGCATTCGGTGATAAGAAAATAAATCTACTTATCGTCGTTAGTAGAGGAGGTCTTGGTAAAACATTCATCACCGAAGAAGCTCTTATCCAGCACGGCCCAGTCATATTTACCGGTCACGTGACACCATTAGGAATGTACAGAGAGTTGCTTCAGAGAAATAGAGAAGAACGAGACTTCATTGCTATATTTGATGATGTCGATACTCTAATGTTAAACAAAACGAATGTAGCATTATTGAAACAGTTATGTGATACTCGAGAAGACAAAACAATCAGATACGTTACGACTTCTCCAATCTTACGAGGTTTGCAGCCAGAATTCGAAACTTCCTGCAAAGTATTGATGCTAATGAACGATATGAAAACTGAAGATAAAAATCTGAATGCTCTTTTAACTCGTGCTCATCTTATTAACTTCAATCCGCCCGATACAGAAGTCATTCGACAAATGAAAACATTCGCAGACGACAAAGAAATCTTAAAGTTCATTGAGACATACGCTCCATTTTCAAAAACCCTGAACTTCAGAACATACAAACGTGCAATAGAGTTAAAATCAGTCAAATTAGACTGGAAACAAGAAGTTATTAACGAACTGAATGTTGACCAAAGATTGTTTGAAATCGAAACTCTACTCAGAAAATATAAAACTGACCAAGATAGAGAAAAACATTTCAGCGATTCTCGTGCAACTTACTACAGATACAAGAAAATCTTCCTTTCAAAGAACGCTGACTTTGAAGACAAGATTAGCATTAAAAAGAGTGCAAGTAGCGTTATAGAAGTACACTAGAGCTTGGTTTGCTAGAAAACTTGATATATTCCTCATCTTTACGTTATTATACCATAAAAAACGTAAAAAGTATATAGAACATAAATAAAAATAAAATGAAAAAGTTAAACAAGACTGTAGCAAAGTTCAGATATCGCGGGAAAAAGTATGAAATCGACTGGCTTACAGACGCCGACTTCGCTGATGGTTATAAAGAATATGATATTTTCGAAGGGAGTGGCACTGAAGCAAACGTAGTTGGTCATATAAGTTCGAAGACTAATGTTAAACAAATTCTAATAACATTAGCCAAAATAGAAATAAGAGAAAACGACAATGAACTCTAATCTCAAATGTCCAAAATGTAAAAGCGAACTTGTCGTATCTGGTATGTCAAGACATCAAGATTTGGTTGAACACGTGACAAAACCAAATGGTATACCAGCACTAAAAGAAGAATATCGTTGCAAAAACAAATGTTATCCTCATAGAGTTTTCTGGGATTATTACGGTGACGTCTATATTTCACCAAGTTGGTTAGAAAGACTATGCTGGAAGTTAAATATATACAGTTTTCCGAAAAGATTAGAAGTACCACAAGCAATAAAAGACGAAAAAAATAAAGCAATAATATGAAAGAAATCAAAGATGAAACTTTAATAGAATTGCTAGAAGTATTGATTGAATATCGGAAAACGTTAAGAGAAGATGACAAAGTTATTCATTTGGGTATTAAGACACAAGCTGGTTCTTCTATCAAATATGTCGATGATGAAGACGATGCTCAAAGCACAATCAGAAGTTTAAAATCTTTATTGAATAATGGAATCAATACAAATGAATCAAGGTCATTCTAAAATGTCTCAAAAAAATAACAAAAACAAGTCTAAAAAACTTAAACCCCGATATTTGTGGATTATCAAACGCAAAGATTCTAATGACATCTATATGCTTGATTCATTCTATTGGTGTGAAGCAGATGCTCTTCGAAGACTAAAAGAATCTATGAATGGAGCATTTCGATACGTTCCAGAAGATAAGTTTGAAATCATTAAAGTTAGAATCACTCAAGTCTAAAATGAAAATATCATTGTCACCTCGTCGAAGTGGTAAAACAACAAAGATGTTGAAGTGGTTGCAAAAAGACCGCAACAGAATCTTACTAACATTCAGTGTTCAAGAAGCAGATAGATTAAAACATCTATATCCAGAATTAGCGAATAGTATATTTTACTGGGAAATCTGGCTTAGAGACCAATATGGCACGGGACAAGAAAAAGAAATTGGTATTGACAACGCAGATTATATTTTGCAGAACTATCTTAAACACCCGATAGAAAAAATGACTCTTACTAAAGACGAAAATAATAAAAATAAAAAGACAAAAATATGAAAATAAAAAAAGGCACTCTAGTTCAAGTAAATCATTCTCGTTCTGGTAATTGGAAAGCATTAGCTACAAAAGATTTTGATACTAAAAAAGACGAATGGTACCCATTGCAATTAGTCGACGAAGAAGTCAATGGTATGTCGACATCTTGGATTAAGGGAGATGAGATGCCAGCAAGACGAGGTCATTGTACAATTGAAATAGTAAGCGACATAAAAAAGGGAGCGTCAGAATCTAAAATGATTGACATCTCACAATTCGGAAAAGACCACTGGAGTTTGTTAGCATATTGCGAATATCGAGCCGTAAATGATAAAGGGCGCTTAGACTTAAAACATCTTCGTTGTAAAAATCTCAATGTCGCTACTACTTCACTCGGGCAAAACTTTTGGAAACCAGAATATGGAACTAGACTGAAAGGTTATTTTTCGAATCCAATAAAATATAAAGGAAAGAAAGTTAAAGTCACCAACAGTAGATATTTACTAAAGAACCACGACGACTTTGATTGTCTAAATGATTTAGACCACGCTGGCTTGATTGAAAACCTTGGGACAATGTTAAACCCATTTGTCAAACTAACTGAGAAAGGACAGCGCGTAGCAGCGCTATTGTCAGTGCATAAACAGAATGGCGGCCATTTCACCGACTTCGTGTTTGAATAATAATATGATGATAACTTGTCCAATCTGCAAAAAGAAGTTTTTAAGACATTCGGTCAAACTGCATATCATCAATGCAGCAAAAGGTGAAGCATATCGAGGAATGGTGAACCTTCTAAGAATAGCAAAAAACAAACCTTATCATTTCAGTCCAGCAGTTATGTTAAGACAAATGCCTCACCTTGCTTTCATTCGGAGAAATATGAGAACGAAACAGTTTTTCAAAATAGACTTCTAAGGTATTTACAAATATTGTATAATATGGTATAATATAAATATGGATAAACTAAAAAACAAAAAAATAAGGAAAGAAAGATGTCTATTATGCGGAAGACTGACAACTAAATTCTGGGTAGTTGGTGGAGACTATGACCATTTGAAACCCTATCATCAGAAATGTAGAAACAAATTAGTTTCAGTTATTTTGAAAAACGCTGGATTATTAGATGCGAGTAAAAAGAGCAAAACGACTGAAGCTGAAAATTCTAAAATAATGAAAGAACAAAAAGACTTCAGAGACGAAATGAAAATGAGAAGGAAGCCCTATCAATGGAAGACAAAGACAGAGCTAATCGATAAGATTCTAGAACTCGAAACAAAAGTAAAAGACTTAGACATATTAGTCAATCATTACAAATTAAATTAAAACAATTATGTTTTACTGTGAAAAATGTAGAATAAAAAAGAACTGGCCTGAAAGTATCTCAAAATCATACGGTCGCTGTGAAATTTGCAAAAAGACAGAAGAATGCAATGACGTTCCTAGCAAAAGACTACCTAAACAAGCCAATAGAAAAGAAATCGAAATAAGAACAGTATGAAAAAAGTTTTAATCGATAATGTTGAATACATTCCAGCTAGTTCTAAAAAAGAGTTGATTGAAAAGCTAAAAAAATTAGTCAACTTTAAAACTGGCGACGGCCACGGCTATCCGATTACTTCAAAAGATTTAAGACAGAACGAAAAAGATTATGGTAGAATAGAAGATGGATTGCCCTTTTTCTGTGAGTCTACTCTATATACTCTGATGGGAAAAGAAGATGCTAGAACACTATTAGGTGCTCTACATTTTCTTACTAAAGTTTGTGGAGTCGAATTAGATGATTTATACATAACAGATGAGAAATACATCAAAGAACTTCAAAAAGAATTCGACGAACTTACTAAGAAAATAAAAAAGACAGAAATAGATGATTCTGAATATAGATATATGCTTGACAGACGCAACGATATAAAGAGAGAAATAGAAAGACTCAAACGAAATCTATGAATAAAGAACTTATAAGAAAATGTGAGCATTGCGGAAGATATTATTATGCCACAATGCCTCATTTTATGAAAGCTGGCAATCATTGTGATGGGCTAGAAAAAATAGAGAACGACTTCAGAACTCTAAATAACATTCCGACTTGGGAAGTCTGGCACTTGTCGATTAGTACAATAGACTATATGATTAGTTTTGATTATGACCAAGAAGCAAGTGTTAGAAACTTTATGCGTTTGGTCGGAAAGAAATTAGAGTTAATATGAAAAAAATAATTAAGATTTTAGGAATAATTCTAGTCTTTGCGACTTTCTTCACTTATACTAACAGATGGTTCTATCCAGACGAAGTCTCTTCATTGTGGATATTATTTTCTTTCTGGAAGTGGATATTCTTCAGTGGAATCATTTTAATACTTATCTCTGGAAGCATTCAAAGATATGAAAAAGTATAAAATCACTTACCAATCGATGACAGCTTTCTATGAGCTTGGTTATGTATATGCTAATACTAAAGACGAAGCAGAAAGAATAGCTAGAGCAAAAGCTACTGCTTTTTCACAAGCTGAAAAATGTCTAATCAAAGCATCTGAAGTAAATGAAAAATAAAATATGGGAAAAACCAAAAAATGAGAGAGAATTAGTCGCTTGGTATCTTATAGCTATACATCACCGAGCTGAAGAAGAAGCTAGTGGTGAGTTAGGTTTCAAAAACGATAGTGCTGTGAATACTTTAAATTGTCTTTCGACTCATTCCATCTTTAAAATAATTAGACTAGTACTCACTGAAATCAAAAACAAAGAAAGAGTTCTTTATGAAGAAGAGAAAAATAAAGTCTCTGTCAAAGACTGAAATGCTTTTATAGGTATTTACAAATACAGAGATATATGGTATAATATAAAATGTAAAGGTCGATAACCTAAACAATTCTTAAAACACCTTTATGAAAAAAACAGAAAATATAGCAATCGAAGATACTATCAACAAAGAAACAAAACCAGTTTCTTTGATGGTGTCAAAAGCAGACAAGTTAGTTTTAGTAAAAACTGACGACGATGTCGTTAAAGCAACTGAGTTTCTTGTTCAAGTCAAATCTAAAATAGATTCATTAGAAGAAGAAAGGCAAAGTTATACTAAGCCAATCAATGAATCTCTCAGAAGACTTAATGCTAGATTCAAAGAACTCACTGAACCTTTGAAGAAAGCAGAAAAAGCAGTAAAAGAAGCAATTCTTTCTTATCGAGCGATAAGAGAAGAAGAAAGACTCAAAGAACAAGCAAGGCTCCAAAAGAAAAATGGAAACAAAGATATAGCTTTAACAGACGCTCTGCCTGACATTGTCGAAAGTAAATCTGGTGAATCAAGAACTTCAAAACGTTGGGTGTTTGAAATCGTAGATGAGAAAAAAATACCGAGAGAATACTTAAAAGTCGACGAAGTAAAAGTCACTGATGCAATAAGCAAAGGTGAAAGAAAGATAGCTGGTTTGAAAATCTTCCAAAAAGAAACACTGTCTATCTATAAGTAAATCTTATTGCTACTTATCATTAAGTCTTAACGTATGAAAAGAATCAAACTATTACCTTTTATCGTCTTGTTTATTCTTATTTCAGTTGGGATATTCTTTCTTGCTACTAACGTCAAGAAGACGAGCCAGCAAGATAACGAACAAATATTGCAATCTGTAAATGAGAAAAAATTAGAAGAAATTCGTAGTAGAGAGAGCATTAAGCGACAACAGGAACTTATCGTTCAAGAGACTTTCTTAATAGAAGAAAAAGATAGAATCAAGAACGAGAAAGAAGAAGCAATAAAACAATTCGATGCTCAAACGGAAGACATCGAAAAACAACTAGAAGCAGTCAGAGAAGAACAAATAACTTTTTAGTATCCCCGGAGGCTAAGCTAATCGCTGAAGCGATAAAGCAAACAGAATCTGAGGGAGGGGTTCTGTGCGGAAGGGGAAAATCAGGCGAACTTGGGTGTTATCAGTTTTTACCTGGTACTTGGGAACTATTCTCTAAAGAAGTCATTGGTTATCTCGCTCCTTTAACACCCGCAAACGAAGAATACGTCGCAGCAATCAAAATCGAAAAATGGTTGCGTGACGGTCATTCTATAAAACAGATTGCTTTGCTATGGAATCAAGGACATCTCTCAAGTTGTAAATCTGGTGTAAACGAATATGGTGTAGAATTCGATTCCTGTGAATATGTCGATGAAGTATTAAAAAATCTTAATAACTAATATGCCTAAAAAATCAGAAGCAACAAGACAGTGTGAGATGGCGTGGAAAAGAGGTTTACAATGCGGCCTGACCATAGGTATCATTGGAACTCTGATTGTAGCAGGAATCATTAAACTATTTTTCTAAATATATGAACTCTTATGATTTTCCAGTCGAGTTAGCACCAATCAAAGCTAACAATATAGTCATACCAAAAAAAGTCGCAGTAATTCGAACAGACACTAATAAACCCGTAGGTGTCGTCTCAAATGTTTATGGTTTGTTAAAACATAAAGACGTCGTTGACAGTTTTAGAGAAGCATTGAGCAATCAGAAATATGAAGAAAAGATAGAACTCATCAAAGAAGGAGCGCATTTGTTTGCAACCTATAAACTTCCAGAAATACAATACGAAGTTAAAAAAGGAGATTTTGTCGCAATGCAGTTCGTAGCAAAGAACTCATACGACGGGACGAAGTCTTTCTCATTGATGCTTGGCGCTCTACGACTCGTCTGTTTGAATGGAATGGTTATCGGCAAAGAATTCTTCAGCTATTCTCAAAGGCATATCTCTGCTGGCATAACTTTCGTAGACACTGGCAACTTAAAAGATAGAATCACTGAACTAGTATCTCATTTCAAAGACTCAATACCACTGATGACGAAGATGACAAATACGAAAATCAACTTTTCAGATGAAAGTTTGTTTGATGATAAAAAGCTTCAGATTCCAAAATATCTTCTTACTTCTGCAAAAGAAATCTTTGAAAAAAGAGCAGACGATAGTATATGGGAATACTATAACTCATTGACTTACGCAATCACTCACGACCTCAAGAAAGATAGACCTCAAACTAGAATCGATTATACGAAACGTGCTTGGGTCGTCGCTTCAGAGTTATTGAACGTTTAAAAATGAAGATAGGTTCGTTGATGCCACGCCAGACCGCTACTGGCTAGTGTGCCACCAGAAGATAAAATCGCGGAGCAGGAACAATACCTGAGTAGTGATTTTATCTTCCGACACGAAAGGAAGGGGAGTAGCTCTCCCCGTGTGGCACCAGCGAATCTATCTCAAATACTTTCATCTAGAACGATGAATAGTAAACAAAAGGTATAAAACATCAAGGCTCGGGTACAAAACTCTCTGAAGAGGTCTAGCTGCCCTTCCTGTATATCTTAGATGGACAGTCTGGTAGTAAAAAATCTTGATGTCTCCGATAACAGCAAACGAGACTGATATAAAACATCAATATCGCAGAGAAAATCATTCTAGAACGGTTCTACAAAACTAAAATAGGTATAGAGAAAGCATCTCTCTATACCTTTTTAGATTATTAAAAGTATCAAAGTATCACTAAAATATAGTATGAGTTTACCAACCTTTAGGAATAGAAGAACCTTCGTTGAATATCGATTTTTCGCCAGTAGATATTTTCCTTCTGACTTTTCCTTCTTGTTCGTCGTCATAAAAACCTACTAAATCTTTTACGCAATTTATTGCTAGAACAATTGACCAAAAAGAATCACCGTGGCCCCATTTCGATTCGATTGCTTGCAAATCATTCGTCAAACAACATATCTGGTCGATAAGTCTTTCGTCATTGATTATTTCCATTTGCGAGCGTTCAACTAATTTATCGAAAGCTGCTGCACCAGCCGTTCTGAATTTATTCGTAAATACCATAGGTATCATTTCTTTTGGAAGCAAACCTTGTTCTGCGAACGATTCAAATTCTCCACGAGTGTTGTCATATCTGAGTTCTTTGATTTTGAAATTTTTAATAATCATCTTGAGATATTCTAGTTGAGTCGGGTGAGCTTCAAAAAACGTTTTGCCATTTGAATACGACCAGCCATCCATCCATTTTTGAAATATCATTATGAGTCTATTATTTCGGCACTCGAATACAGATAGATGCGACGGATGCGTTTTCTTTCCGATGTCGAATCCAGCGATGACGTCTGTTTCTGGTAGATAAGGCATTGTCGGTTTCCACATCGACAAATTTTTGTTAACTATTTTACTCATTATCTTTTCTTTCGAGAAGAAACTTTTTGTCGAATACACCGGAGTACACATATATTCTTTGCTGAAGATTCTTTCAGTTCTTTCTTCTCGTTTCTTATACAGTTCTTCTAGACTCATCCATTCTGGCCAAAGAGCTCTTTCTTCTCCAGTGTCTGGGTCTTTTGATATTGCTGGAAGTATCGATGTTTTAAAACGAGCAGTCACTGTTTTGTCAAAGAAAAAGTCTTCGTTAGTCTGAGGCGTACCGCATACGTGAAGTTCTCCATCTGGTTCTTTCGGCATATCCAAGATGTTTGATTTGAAGATTTCGTTAATTTTATAAATTATTAACGGGTTTAAGTCGTTCTCAGGGTCTTGAAAAGGGTCGTCGACAAAAATCAAATCACCGTGAATGCCTCTTTTGAACTGAACAAGACCGTGGGGTGATATAGTAGTAAAGTTTTTATTGTCCCAACTATATTTTAAAACTGTTTCAGCAGTAGGTTTGTAATCTTTTAAATCTGCGAAATACGGATTTGCTTCGATACATTGTTTAATTTTATTGATGTGATACCCAGCTAATTCAGAGTTGTATGAAAAATAATGAGCTTCTATATTTGAAACAGAACCTTCGTACATCAATTTCCACATGAAGTAAGCGTAGAAAGAAAAAGATTTGAAATGATGTCTAGCACTAACACGAATAGTTCTTTTGCTCTGAGATAAAAAACGCGCCGTATTGTCGACGTGTTCTCCTTTAACGAAATGCTTGACGCTCAGACAAAAGATATTATTTACGAAAAAAGCAAAATCGTTAGATGCTTGAGATACTATTTTTATTTGTTCTGGTGTGAACATACGTTTGCGTAGAATTTAGAGAAGAAGAATACTGGTTAACTTCTTTCTTAGAGTATTTATAAAAAGATTTTCACAGCGACTCGCTCGCTTACACACATTCTTCGGAGTTCCACTCCGAGTTAGTTTATTGTTATAGAGTTTATATCTATTATATATAGTTAATAAATGATAACATTTCGAACGCTGACCGCAGTTAATAAATGATAACATTGCCGTTAATAAATGATAAGTTTTGTTATCATTTATTAACTGCTCCTTCTGATGACTGAACGTATTCTAGTTCTTTATTATCATATCCGTTTTGAAAACTTCTTGCTACTCTAATGAGGCGTCTTTCTTTGTCTCTTTCTAATTCTTTTCTTTGAAATAATTCTCTTAACTGTCTACTAAGATTTGATGGCAGAATATTTAAGTCTTTAGCCATCTTCGTTTGATTTATTTTCGACCAGCCTTTTTCTTTGAAACGACCATAAAAATAGACAGCATGACAAATAGCATATTCTAAAAGAGACAAATCTAAGTCTTTGTCTAAACCATTCCAGTATTTAGTATATCTTAAATCTAGACTTTCAGTCGAACCTTCATAATCATACTCATATTTAGAAATAACTCTGTTCCATTTGTCAGTCGTTATGAGACCAGGTTTTTCATCATTTTCTCCGACACCAGTGTCGATGTTATCTCCAACGATAATCAGCTTTTTTCTTAAAACAGACAATACTACTCTTACTTGTTCAATCGAAATTCCCAGTTGTTCTGAGATGTATTCTCTCTTGAAGACGATTTTTCTCGTCCCTTCTTTGCAAAGTCTCCAGATTATATACGCAATAAGATATTGTTGAATAGTGAGTTTCAATTCTGCTTTAGCTCCGTGCCAAATCATACAATATCTCGGTATTTTGTTTTTCTCTTTTTTTGTCATTTCTGTTTAAATTCTTTTTCTAATAAAAATGCTAGTAATTCTTATCTAGCAGCAAACTATTTACAAACATACTAGAATATGGTATAATATGATAATGGATAGGTTTATTCTGTAGGTTCTTTCGTCTCTTCTATTTCTTCTGGTTTCTCGGCGACGATGGGTTTGGTAGTAGTAGCAACCGGTGCAGATTCAGTTTTCTTTCCAGCAGATGCTTCTTGAATAAGTTTGAGAACTTGTCCAGTAGAAAGTTTAGAATCGTCTTCGTTTCCTTCTTCATAGATTTCTTGAAGTCTGAAAAGAGTCTTTTCATCTTCTCTGATTTCTTTCATAAGAGAAACAATGAAGACATTATCTCGATATCTTTTCTTTTCTGTTTCACGTGCATATAGTTCTTTGCTTTTTTTCAATCTAACAGTGATTGCGTCAATAGCACCTTTAATCAAGTATTTTGAAGGAATCTTCAATTTATTGTCAATTACCCAGTGTATCGCACTCGAGACTTTGACTCTACTGCAATTATGGTATCGACAAATGTCTACCCAGTCCCAACAAAGAACAAAATATTCGTGATAAATTTGAAGATATTCTTCTTGAGCGGCAGACAAAGAAAACTTTTCAATTGTTTGTGTAGATTCTTTTGCCATGTTATTTACAATTATACCACAGAAATAGAAACGAGTAAAATATTATATGTAAAGATCAATAAAATTAAACAAATCTATGAAAATATTTGAAGAACCTTTAGACGAAAGTAGAGAACAAATGACTAATTTAGTATATTGGTTTCCTATTCTAGAAAGAATAGGTATGAGAGTTCCGAGAACGACTATTGTTTACTCTGGTGATGTCCAACTTGGAAGACTTACTAGCAACGAAAAACCAGCAAATCTAAAAACATTTTTAGACAGAATGGATTTAGCTTTAAAAGATTTTAAGTTTCCAGTCTTTCTTAGAACTGGTATGATGAGCGACAAACATGGTTGGAAAAATACTTGTTTTCTTAAAGACAGAAAAGATTTATTGCAACACGTCGGGACGATCGTTGAAACTAGTTATATTGCGAACATTGCTGGCCGACCTTTTGCATTTGATTTTTGGGCAATCAGAGAAATGATCGAAACAAAACCGATATTCAATTTTTTCTCTGGTGAAATGCCGATAACGAAGGAGTTTAGATTTTTTATAAAAAATGGAAAGGTACAATGTTTTCACCCATACTGGCCAGACGAAGCATTCAGAGGTCATTTGGACAAAGAACAAAAGAAAAAACTGAAAGAAATTCAAAAACTAAATAAAGCTGAAGAAAAAGAACTAATGTTAATGGCAACATATATAGCTCATTTCTTTAAAGATTATTGGTCTGTAGATTTTTTAAAAGCTAAAAACGGTGATTGGTATTGTATTGATATGGCAGTGGGTGAGCGATCATATCATTGGCCAACATGCAAATATGCAAAAAACAAAAACGAATAAAATAGCTATCGCTTTCGGTTTCGGAAGAGAATCATATCTGATGTACCAGAAACTGAAAAAACAAAAACCGACATTAATCACTTGTCTTGGCGAAGAAGACGATATTGACGAAAACGTAGTGAAACTGTTTGCTAGAAGTTTGGGTTTAAAAGTGTATGTAATTAAGAATAAAGAAGGTTTTAACGAAACTTGGGATTGGTATGAAGACGAGTATCCTCATCGCTGGCATTACAACAATTCTATATTAAAGTATTTTAAGTCTAAAAAACCGTTTGATGTTCTTTATGTTGGAAGGAGAAAAATTGATTTACTCAAACGTTCTGATCTTACAAAAAAACAAGTCGATTCAATCGAAATAGATAAAATTAAAAACGTTAGGTTCCCATGCTGGAACATATAAATATATGGGAATGTTTGCAACATTAAAAGGCGAAGAATTTACTAAATGTCCGAAATGCGGTCGTAGAGCGACGTGGCAATCAAAAGGTCTTTGGCTTACATATAAAGGTCGAGAATTCTGGATAGGGGATTACGGAAATATTGAATTGGACGAAAATATGAACGGTCATATAGTTGCTTGGGTTTTTCCGAAAGAAATGAAATTTCGAGACGGGACGACAGGATGCGGACATATTACGTATTATAAAATAATAAAAGGGAAACTTATAGAATCAACAGAAGAAGAATACAACAATTAAAAAAAAATGAAAACATTAATCATAAAAGGCAAACATAAAAACAAAGAAGTAGAAGTGAATCAATGGGGTTTTGATTGGTTTACTGTTAATAGTGGTGATTTCAAGATAGACGGTTATCCTTTTACACCGACTTCTTTGTCTTTCACTAAAAGCGGTATCGAGGAAATTCAGTCTAAACCAAATTATTTATTAGACGAATTCGAAGTAAAAGAAATAAAAACAAAATCAGAATACAAATATACTTTTAAAAAGAAATAGATTTATCGCATGCAAATAACAAAAACTGGAGAAAATCTAATCATTAAATTCGACTATAATCCTGCTTTGATAGAAGTAGTCAAACAGTTTGACAGTCGCAAGTTTAATCCAGACACGAAAGAATGGATTGTTCCAGCAATTCATGTCAAAAAAGTTTTAGAAACACTGATACCTCTTGGTTTTTCAGCTAGTCAGACAGTTAGAGATGATTTCGACAGTGTCATAAAATACAAACAAAAAATCGAAAGAATCTTAGCTGGAGAGTTTAAAGAATCAGAAAAAGAAGCACTTCACAACACCGACTTGCCATTGTTTGATTTTCAAAAAATCGGAACGGGTTTTCTTTGTGCAACGAAGTCTTCTTTGCTTGGCGACGAACCGGGTCTTGGAAAATCTATACAAGCGTTAGCAACTACTGTGATTGGAGAAGCAAAAAGAGTTTTAGTTATCTGCCCGTCAACTTTAAAATTAAATTGGAGAGACGAAATATCTAAATGGATGAAAGATAAAAAAGTAATTGTTATTACTGGTGAAAAGAAAAAACGAAACGAACTATGGGCTGAAGAAGCTAATTATCATATAGCTAATTATGAAATTTTGCTTCGAGATATTGATGAAATCAAGAAAAAAGACTGGGATTATATTATTGCAGACGAAGCAACAAGAATATCAAATCCAAAAGCAAAACAATCAAAGTTGATAAAGACAATTCCAGCGAAACATAGAATTGCTTTAACTGGTACTCCTTTAAATAATGCTGTGCAAGACATCTGGAATATTTTAGATTTTTGTCAACCAAACATACTTGGTTCATTTTGGCAGTTCACTTCGAAATATTGTGAAAAGGACAGATTCGGTGGCATTGTTAGCTATAAAAATTTGAACGATCTAAAACTATGTGTTGCCGACAATATGTTAAGAAGAAAAAAGAACGAAGTCTTGCGAGAACTACCAGATAAACTGTATGAAACTATATATGTTGAATTTGATGAAGAAGAAAAAAAGATATACGAAGCAGTTAAAAATGAGATTGTTAACGAGTTAAGAGAATATGCTATAAATAGAGTTTTAGACGATAAATATTTGTCAAACGCTTTAGTTAAAATGATTAGACTAAAACAAGTGACTGGTAGTTTAGAATTAGTCAGTGAGCATAGATACTCGTCAAAAATAAACGCTCTTAAAGAACTTTTAGAAGACATCATTCATAATGGTTCGAAAGCTCTTGTATTTACTCAATTTTCTGAAATGGCCGATATTTTAGTAAGAGAATTAGACAAATACAAACCTCTTCTTATTTCTGGTAAAGTTGAAAACGAAGATAGAAAACTTAACGTAGACAAGTTCCAGAATAATGAAGAAAACAGAGTGCTTATAAGTACTGAAGCAGGTGGTTATGGTTTAAACCTTTTTAGAGCACAATATGTGATTCATTATGATCTACCTTGGAGCATATCTAAAATGGAGCAGAGAGAAGGTCGAGCGCATCGTATAGGGCAAAAGAATAACCTTACTGTGTTTAGACTGATCGTTGAAAAGACAGTTGATGAATATGTAATGAAAGTTCTCCATAAGAAACAAAAGATGTCTGAAGAAGTTCTTGGAGACAAAGAAAGAATAAAAAAGATTAAGCTCTCGAAAAACGATATAATGAAAATGTTAGAATAATGATATTTTTACAAAGATGGCTAAATATGGTAGTATCTAAATATGGTAGACGAAAATGATCAAAAAACATCTGAAGAAAGATGTAAAATATGCGGTAGGCTACTTAGTGAATATGACCCAAGTTGGAGTTGTAAGAAGAATCATCATTGGAGAAAAGATTGGGCGAAAGACAAAACTACAAAAAAATACAAACGATATTTAGAAAAAAGAAATAAATCAATGAAGGAAGCTTGGAGGAGATCGCTAGACAAACTGAATAAAAAAACACCTCCAGAATATGCTTCTCGTCGAGGAGGCAAAGTTCTAGAGGAATTAAAAAAGATGACAAAAAAGAGAAGGTATCTTAATGTCATTGAAAGAGATATAAAAATATAATATGGAAAACGAAAAGAAACTATTATCGGTCCATGAAATCTGGAAAAGTAAAAAGATTTATTGGATCGTTACGTACAAAACTCTTTTGAAATATATCTCGAAGGATTATGTAGACATTTTTAAACCTATCGTCAAAGGAAGCAGAAGTGGAAAGAGATATTTCGTGACAGAAGACAATCTACAAGAGTTTATACGAAAGTTCGAAGGAAATGAACTAGCTAACTAAAAATATCACTGAGTATTAATCGGTTTTTGTGTGCTTGATTGTTTGTCTGAACATCTTTAATTAACAATCCGATTGTTAATCCGGGGATTTTCTGCAACGGCAATCCAGCACTCAGAAACCGATTATACAAAAAATTCTCATGAACGACGTAAATCTTGAAAAACTAAAAAATTATATTGATCTTGGTTTGGTTTCAGAAAACGAACATCCAGAAAAAACAGAAATCAAAATCTATAATTACACTGCAAAATGTCAATTCGACAGGAAATGGGACGAAATAACTACAGTATGCAGAGGATTAGTAATTGACACTAAAACTGGTGAAATATTAGCAAAACCCTTCGAAAAGTTTTTTAACTTACAAGAACATCTTGAAGTTTTTAAACTTCCATTACCCAACGAAGAACCAGTCATCACGCAAAAATACGATGGGTCGTTGGGGATTTTATATTGGTTGAATGACGAACCGTGGATAACAACGAGAGGTAGCTTTACGTCTGATCAAGCGCTATGGGCGACTGCTTGGTTTAGGAAGAATGTAGATTATTCGAATCTTCCTAAAGACATAACTCTACTTTTCGAAATCATATATCCAGAAAACCGAATTGTAGTTAACTATGATTTCGAAGGTTTAGTATTTCTAGCGTCGATCGATAAAAAGACGGGAAGACAACTTGGTTATCGGCCAGATGGTGTCAGATCTGTAGAAAAAATCGAAAATACAGATATTCTCAAACTAGCAGAATTAAATGAAAAGAACAAAGAAGGTTTTGTTGTTTTTTATCCCAAAGCAAATCTTCGTTTGAAAATAAAATTTCCAGAATATGTCAGATTGCATAAGATTCTGACGGGATTGTCTATAAAAGGAATCTGGGAATATTTTGCAGAGCACGGAGTAGATGCAGATATAAGAAAAATAGCAACTAATGCACCAGATGAGTTTTACAAATGGATAGATTCTGTTGCTAAAAATTTCAAAGAAAAATATAAAGGAATAGAATATGAATGCGTGACGAATTTCAATTTGATTTCGTACGATCTGATTAAACTACCAGAAAAAACTAGAAAAGATTGGGCGATTAGAATAACAAAAACTAGATTTCCGAGCATATTGTTCGCAATGTTAGACGGTAAAGACTATAAAAAGATAATATGGAGAATTCTTAGACCGACTGGTTTAAAAACTTTTAAAGATGACATCGACATATAAATGCCGGGGTGTCGTAATGGCAGCCGAGGTAGGCTTAAAACCTGCTGAGCATTTGCTCGTGAGGGTTCGACTCCCTCTCCCGGCACAAATATTATGAAAATATATTTTGATGGTTCTATTCGACAAAAAAATCCAGGTGGTATAGCTGGCTATGGTTGGATAATCAAAACTAACGAAGGCATAGCTTTGAAGTCTGGACATGCAATTATTGGTTCTGGAAAAAACATGACAAACAATATAGCTGAATACACTGGTCTTTTAAGTGCTTTGACGTGGTTCGTTTCTTCTAAATATTTTGACCAGAATGAAAAACTATACATACACGGAGATTCTGCTTTAGTATGCAATATGGTTTCCAAAAAATGGGGTTGGGAAAAAGACGAAAAAGGTGTTAGAACTGGTCGATGGACGCCTCATAAAGACTTTCCTCTGTTAAAAGAACTTCTTAATAAAATTCTAGAAATCTTAAAAAATAAAAATGTGAAATATGTCGTCGAATGGATACCAAGAGAAGAAAATGAAGATGCTGACAGAATATCTGATTCTTCTTTTGTTAAATGATAATAGTCTAAGGATATTTACAAATATATCAGAATATGGTATAATATAAATACAATCATTAATAAACTAAAAAACATGATCAAAATCAAAATACATTCTTTCGTAGACGTTATCACTAATTCTTCGACTACCATTTATTGTCAGTGCACAGACAAGACAATTTTAGCTGCAAAAGAACTCATTAACTTTTTTCTGAAAGAATCTGGAAGCAAAAAGACAGCTGACGATCTATTTGAGTTTAAATTGGTATTGAGCGAAAGAGCAATTGAAAATCTCGCTGGAATGATCGACGAAGGAGATCTTGATGATTATCTTAAAGAAAATAAATACAGAAAAGGAAATAGCACGAAGTTGGCAGAAAAAATCTTAACAGACATCGAAAAAGGCAAAGTATACGAACCAGACGTTGATTACAAGACTAATGGAGATGGAATGAATGAAGAAGAGTTATTGATAATTCCAAAAAGCGACAAAGCAAACGTCATCAATTTAGCGAATAAAATAAACGATATATTTGAAATTGATGCATATCATGACTAAATCTCAAACGGAAAAATATGAAAAATTGGCTCTTAAATAGATTTCTTCCAGGCTTAAGACAGAAATGGGAAGAAGTTGAAAACATAGAAAAGCCTAAATGCAAATATTGCGAAAATCTGGAAGAAATGGAAAGAGAATATCCAGATGGATCATATCATGGAGCAGACATAATATGTGATGAATGCGGAGCTAATTATTATGAAGAATATAGTGGAGAAATATGGGCGACTAATGAACAAGCAAGAATAAATCATCCGGAATTCAAAAGATTATAATTAAAAACAACGACATGAAAAACATCTATATAGTTAATCTACATTCGTTTGTAGACGTGATTACAAATTCTTCAACAGAACTATTTATAGCTAACGACGCAAAAGAAGTTGAAGTAGTTAAAAACATTCTTGAAAAGATGCTTGAAATTAGCAATCTTGATTCTAATGGTAATGTTGTTATGTCACATAAAGTTGACGAGATATTTAATGTTTATAAGATCGATGAGAAAAACGTTGATAGTCTTATAGAGATGTTAGATGGATATTCTTGCAATCAAAACAGAGAAGAATTGATTGGAAAAATAATAATCGAAGGAACGAGTGACAATGTTATACCTTATGAGTTATTTGAGCTCATAGAAAGAAAATTTGATGCTGAAAGAATACATCTTGGTTAAAACATTTGAACATATAATTAAAATCACTGAATATGTTCCGAAAAAGAATATCTAAAAAAGAAAACTATAGTGCTATTCATATCAATGGTAAGACAATAAGAATCGCTATAGACAAAACTAAACCGATCACGGAATTAGAATATCCAGAATTCTATGATGTCAAGATAACAAGTTTCTGCACTGGTAAATGTCCTTGGTGTTATCAAAGTTCAACTCCAGTGGGAGAGCATTTTGAAAATATTGTTGAAAAATGCAAACAGTTTTTTGGTTCTCTGACAGAAAATCAACGACCTTTTCAGATAGCTTTAGGCGGTGGAAATCCTAATCAGCATCCAGATTTTGTCAAATTGTTAAAATATCTATCTTCTATAGAGATCATTCCAAATTATACTACGAATGGAATTGGTTTGACAGACGAAATTTTAAAAGCTACAAAAAAATATTGTGGTGGTGTTGCTGTTTCATGCCATCCTCATTTAGAGAAAATATGGAAAGAAGCAGTAAAGAAACTGGTCGTTCGAAAAATAAAAACAAATCTTCATATTATTGTTTCTGATAAAAAAAGTATAGAGTATCTTCAGAAAATATACAAGCAATATAGAAATAAAGTAGATTATTTCGTTCTATTGCCTTATACTGCACAAGGAAGAGCTAAAGAAAAAGAAATCGACTATGAATCATTAACGTTATTTCTGAAGAATGTTGATAGCAAGAAAATTGCGTTTGGTGCTAATTTCTACGAATATTTAAAAAAGAATCGAAATATCGCACAGGTGTCTTTATACGAACCAGAAATAATGAGCAAGTATTTGGATTTGTCAAACATGAAAATCTATAAATCTAGTTTTTCGACTTCTTAATATTCAAACATGAGAAAAATTCATTGGTTTTTATTAGTAGCATCGACGATTTTAGTTCTTGCAGCAGTTAACTATTCTGACAGACGACAGACAGTCGATGGACTTGGTGTCACAGATTCTGAACTTAAAGTTTTAGAAGAAAAAATTGAAAATGACGAAAGCTTAGAAAAATATGATTTATCTTTTGTATGGAGGTATGATAGTTCTATACAACAAATAGAAGTTTCGCTTGTTAAAGAAAAATATCTTTTTTATAAGAATATCGAAAGACATCGAAATGGTGCTAGCTATGTCACTTATAAAGACAATGATATTTTAGAACTAGCAAAACATCTTCGAAACCTTGCAGCAGACAAAGACTATAATGAAGTTTCTTTTATAATTTCTTTCGTCCAAAGTTTTGAATATGTTCTAGACAGTGTAGACAATCCACAGACAGGAGTTGACGACTATCCCAAATATCCCATCGAAACTTTAGTCGAAGGAAATGGTGATTGTGAAGATAAAAGTTATTTAGCTGCGTCTATTTTAAAAGCACTAAAGTATGATGTCGTTTTGGTGATCATACCCAGAACACACATGGCGATAGCTATAAAAGGAGAAATAAATAAAACAAAACCATATTATAATCTAGACGGAGAATATTTTTACTATATTGAACTGACAGCGAAGGGTTGGACGACTGGAGACATGCCAAGAGAGTATGCTTATGTTTCTACATCTTTAATAAAAATACCGTCTGACAAGGAATATGATCTTTATCCAGAAAACATATACGGCACTGTTATCGAAGATGACGATGAAGAAATAGAAGATCTTTATGATTATGATTATGACGATTCAGATATTGAATACGAAGAATAGACACAGGGTATTTACAAAAATGTTAGAATATGGTATAATAGAAATATAAAAGGAAATAAACATGACAGGAAAAACTACAATGCAAGATATACCAGCTATTTTAGATAGACTTTCAAAGACTTCTTCATCTAATGCAAAGAAAGATATTTTGAGAGAAACTAAATCTAAAGAACTTGAGTATATTTTTAAAGAAGCTTACGATCCTTTTATAAACTTTGGTGTTGCAAAAATTGATATTTCGAGTCTTACGTTCGATGAATCAAA
>Ga0265297_10000412_pt1 | contig 131505 bp, 108 predicted proteins | sample Munlanlwell13791_FD_192502 | JGI IMG/M metagenome (GOLD analysis project Ga0265297, IMG submission 192502) | Leachate microbial communities from a municipal landfill in Southern Ontario, Canada - Leachate well 137-91 | ecosystem: Engineered > Solid waste > Landfill > Unclassified | place...
ATCATAAACGGCCAAGAGCGGTTTTGTCTCTTGATGATATATCTCCAATCTTTTCTTAATCGCTTCAGGCTTGTCATCATCGCGCTTAAATAGCTGGCCGCCACATTTATCACAAATACCCGGCTGTTTTGGTGGGTTATGCTGTAAATGATAGCTTAAACCGCATTTACAGGCCAAACGACCGGCTAAACGCTTAATGGCGGTTTTGTCATCAAGCTCAATGGCAATCGCAAAATCAATTTTGGTAATGGTGTTTAAATAATCAAGCTGGCTTTTATTTCTTGGATAACCATCTAAAACAAAACCATTCCGACAATCTGGCTGATTAATCCGCTCAGCAACGATTTTGTTTGTTAGTTCGTCTGGAACCAAGTGGCCGGCATTGACATAAGTAAAAACTTTTTTGCCTAATTCAGTTTGATTTTTTAAATGATAACGAAAAATATCGCCAGTGGAAATATAGGGTAAACCATGCCGCCTGGCGATTAACTCCGCTTGAGTTCCCTTACCCGAACCCTGAGGACCAAAAATGATTATTCGCATATTTATTTAATCAGCGCTAAAAGATTTTTTTTGTCAATTTCTGAAATTTGACCGCTTTGTCGCAATTCGTTGGCGACTTTTTTTAGTTCCTCGGCCGTTACTCCACCATCCCCCAGCTTGGCCAGCAAAGTCTGATAAACTATTTCCCTTTCCTTAGAATCCAAACTTTGAATTTTATACAAGGCCTCTTTGATCTGTTCATGCGTGCTAAAAATTGTACTTGAGGTAAAAAAACTCATAAAAAAATTATAATATAATTATTATAATATCCTAGTATTCATTATAATTAAAATTGTGACAGTTGGCTAGAGGCCTTCGTAATCACGCATAGTAAGCTGTGATTCAATCTGTCCAAATGTTTCAATCACGACAGAAACAACAATTAACAAACTGGTACCACCAATAGTTAAAGTGGTCAAACCAGTAAAACTCTGTAAAACCAAAGGTAAAACTGCAATTGCTCCTAAAAATAAAGCACCGGCTAAAATTATTCGGTTAGTAGTATTTTTTAAGTATTCAGCCGTATGCCGACCGGGCCTAATACCAGGAATAAACCCACCCTGCTTTTGTAAATTTTCCGCAATTTGGTCGGGATGAAAAACCACTTCGGTATAAAAATAAGTAAAACCAAAGACTAATAAAAAATACATTACGCCGTAAAAAATTTGATTTTGAAATACATTAATCACTTGCTGCGCAATGTTAACCAAAATTTGAGTTTTAGCCGTTAGAAAAAACTGGGCAATCATCGGCGGAAATAAAATAATTGAAATGGCAAAAATGATGGGAATAACACCGGCCATATTAACCCGTAAAGGTAAATGAGTATTAACACCACCATACATTTTCATCCCCCGCACTCGTTTAGCATAAGAAACCGGAACATTGCGTTGGCCTTCGGTAATAACTACCACACCAACGATTGTCAGAATCGCAACTACTAAAAACAGGCCGACAGTAATAATTTGAGTTTTATCAAAAACCAATAAAGTTTGCTGGACAGCGCTGGGCAAACGGGTAATAATACCGGCAAAAATCAATAATGAAATTCCATTACCAATATGTTTTTCCGAAATTAATTCGCCTATCCACATTAAAAACATGGTGCCGGCAGTAACCGTGGCAATCATTACCACCAAGCGCCAAGGTGTTAAACCCATAAAAACTTGGCTTGAAGACTTACTCAATAAGGCAATTAAACTATACCCCTGCAAGGCAGCCAAAGGTACGGTTAACATTCTAGTCCATTGATTAATTTTTTGCCGCCCGGCTTCACCTTCTTTTTGTAGCTCTTCAAGCGCTGGAACAATCATAGTCAACAACTGAAAAATGATACTAGCGGTAATATAAGGGGCAACTCCCATTGCCACAATGGAAAAATTTTCCATGCCGCCACCGGATAAAATATTCATTATTCCTAAAAGCTGGTTGGAAGCAAAGAAATCTTTAAGGGCGGTAGCGTCAATGCCTGGAATTGGAATGTGGGCAGCAATCCGAGAGATTACCAACATTGCCAAAACAAATAAAATACTGTTTCGTAAATCTTTAATTTTCCAAATTTGAATTATTTTTTTAAACCACATGTAATTTTGTCGCTTTAACAAAATTTTATTTAGCTATATTTTTAATTTTCTGTTTGCCTGGTTTTGGTCTTTTCCTTCTAACAATCAGTTGGACTTTACCGCCGGCTTTAGTTATTGCCGCTTTGGCGGAATCGGAAAATGAGTTGGCCACCACCGTAAATTTTTTGGTTAAATTACCTTCACCCAAAACTTTTAGTCCAGACTTGCTTGGTTTAATTAACTTTTTACTAATCAATTTTTTGGCATAAATCAATTCACCATTTTCAAATATCTCATCAAGCTGTTTGATGTTAATAATCGCCATTTTTGGTCTTAAACTTCTAAAACCACCAAGCTTTGGTTTATTTCTTAATAGATTAACCAACCCTCGGCGTTTTAAACCACTCTTACCGCCAGAACGAGATCTTTGACCCTTCATACCCCGACCGCTGTAAGTACCCCGGCCAGAAGCATTACCGCGACCGACCCGTCTGGTTTTCTTTTTGGCTTTTTTATTAATGCGTAAATTGTTTAAAGTTAATTCGGCCATAAAATTTATTTTTAGCTTTTGCTCTCTAATTTTTCTTTAATAACCTCTTCGGTCTTTTTTGACTCTTTCTGCTTATTAGAAACTTTTGGTTCAATCCGCTTTAATTTTCTTAAACCCTTAAGCGCAGCATTAACATTGTTAAGTTTATTTTTTGAACCTAAAGCTTTAGCTACCACATTAGAAACTCCGGCTAAGTCTAAAACCACCCGAACTGCTCCACCAGCAATAATACCAGTACCTTTAGGCGCTGGTTTCAATAAAATCCGAGCCGCACCGGATTTAACCAAAACCTGATGAGGAATTGTTTCATTAATCATCGGCACAGTCACCATATTCTTTTTAGCTTTAACTAAAGCTTTATTAACAGCTAAGGTAACATCAGCCCCCTTGGCCACGGCCGCGCCAACCTTACCTTTATGGTCACCAATGACTAAGCAAGCCCGAAATCTCATTCTTTTACCGCCAGCCATTACCCGCGTTACCCGAGAAATATCAACAATTGTTTGATCATACTCTCTTTCTTCTCGAGCATCTCTTCGGTTATTGTCTCTTGGTCTTCTTTGATTATTTTGATTATTTGTAACCATATATTTTTAAAATTTTAATCCGCCTTTTCTGGCTCCATCTGCCACGGCCTTAACCCGGCCATGATATAAATAAGACGATTTATCAAAAACAACTTCTTTAATTCCGGCTTTCTCTGCTTTAGCCGCAATTAATTCTCCAACCTTAGCGGCTAATTCAATTTTAGTTCCCTTAAAACCTTTAACCTCTGTGCCTTTGGCGGAAACTAAAGTTTTACTTTTTTGATCATCAATTAATTGAACGTAAATACTTTTTAGGCTGCGAAATACACTCAAGCGGGGTCTTTTGGTAGTACCAGAAATCTTGGCGCGAACGCGCCCTTTTCTTCTTTGACTTTTTAATCTTTTATTAACTTCTTTTTTTGCCATATTATTTAAAATTTAAAAACTAGCTTGAACCTTTAGCCGCAGCCTTACCAACCTTGCGAACAATTACTTCTTCTAAATACTTAATACCTTTACCTTTGTAAGGTTCTGGCTTTCTTAATAATCTAATTTCAGCGGCAATTTGGCCAATCGCCTGCTTATCAATACCCGAAATTGTAATCAAATTTTTCTCAACTTTAATTTCAATGCCTTTGGGAATATCATAGGCAATCGGATGAGAATAGCCTAAATTTAAATTCAAAACATTGCCAGCCACCGCGGCCTTATAGCCAACACCATTAATCTCTAACTGGCGGGAAAAACCTTTGGTCGTACCAATAACCATATTGTTGATTAAACGCTGAAACAAGCCCCAAAGAGAATTTTGCTTTTTTTCATCTGAATTTTTAACCGATACGATTATTTCGTTATCCTTTTTTTCAACAATAACATCAGGGTGCAAACCTTGAGTTAATTCACCTTTTGGACCCTTAACTTTAATCTGGCCAGCCTGGATGTTAACTTGTACTCCGTCAGGAATAATAATAGGTTGTTTACCAATTCTGCTCATAATTTTTAATATATTTCACAAATTACTTCACCACCCAAATTTTTCTTTTTGGCTTCTTTGTTAGTCATCAAACCCTGGGGGGTAGAAATAATCGCAATGCCTAAATTATTTAAAACTATCGGCAATTTATCTTTAGGAACATAAACCCGCCGGCCTGGTTTAGAAATCCGTTTCAAGTTTTCAATTGCCGGTTCTTTGCTGTTGTACTTTAAAACAATTCTAATTTCATTAAACTTACCACCAACACCTTCAATCTTTTCTACTTGTTTAATGTAACCATTCTGTTTTAAAATTTCGGCAATGGCTATTTTAATTTTAGAAAAAGGCAAAACTACCTCTGGCTTTCTTACAGCCAGGGCATTTCTAATTCTTGTTAACATGTCAGCGATTGGATCAGTCATATATTTTTAGCTTTTAGCTGTTAGCTTTTAGCTTGTAGAAAACTTAGCTACTTCCTACCAGCTACAAGCTACCAGCTAAATACTACCAACTTGATTTCCTAATTCCGGGCAGTTGACCATTGCCGGCTAATTCGCGAAAACAAATCCGACAAAGATTAAAGTCGCGAATATAGGCCCGTCTTCGGCCACAACGCCAACAGCGCCTCACTATCCTGGAGGAATATTTTGGTTTCTTCTTTGATTTTGCAATTTGTGCTTTAGTTGCCATATTTTATTTGCTAAAAGGAAAGCCTAAATACTTTAATAATTCTAAGCCCTCTTCCCTGGTCTTAGCGGTTGTTACGACCGAAATTTGCAAACCATGAACTTTTTCAATTTCATCGGATTTAATTTCCGGAAAAGAAATATGTTCTCTAAAACCAAGATTCAAATTACCTTTTTGATCAACATTCTTTGCGTCTAGCCCTCTAAAGTCTCTAACCCGAGGCAAGGTAACGTTAACCAATTTATCTAAAAAATCATACATTCTTTTGCCCCGCAAAGTCACCATCATCCCAACAATTAGCCCTTCTCTGATTTTAAAATTAGAAATAGACTTTTTGGCTGCAGTTTTGACTGGCCGCTGACCGGTAATCCTTAACAAGGTATTTTCCGCTACTTCGTTAAACTTGGCATCCCTTAGCCCTTGGCCAGTACCAATATTAATAACAACCTTCTCAACCCGCGGTACCGCTAAATTATTTTTATAACTAAACTTTTCCTTAAGGGCAGGAATAATTTTTTTCTGATATTGTTCTTGCAAACGACTCATAATTTTATAAACTAAATTATTTCCTTACATTTATTACAAATTCTTGATTTCTTTTTATTCTCCAAAAATTTATAGCCAACTTTACCAATACTACCACATTTAGGACAAATTAATGCAACATTACTGACAGCCATAGCTGCTGGAAATTGAATCCGCTGGCCTTTTTCTCCTTGCTTTTTCGGCCGCATATTTTTATACATTAAATTTATCCCTTCAACTGAAAGTTTATTTTTTTCAACAAAAATCTGCAACACTTTTCCAGTTTTACCTTTATCTTTGCCAGCTAATATTTTTACTTTATCACCTTTTTTGATCTTCATAAATTTATAATACCTCGGGGGCTAAAGAAATTATTTTTGTAAAACCCTGATTTCTCAATTCACGAGCCACTGGCCCAAAGATACGGGTTCCTTTCGGCTCTTTATTCTTCTTGTCAATAATAACAGCGGCATTATCATCAAACCGGACATAAGAACCGTCTGACCGCCGAGTTTCTTTCCTGGTTCTAACCACAACCGCGTGCAAAACTTCACCTTTTTTAACCATACTATGAGGAACAGCTTCTTTAACCGAAACCGTAATAATATCACCCACACCGGCATATCGTCTTTTATAGCCATTCAAAACCTTAATACATTGGATCTTTTTAGCTCCAGTATTATCGGCGACTTTTAACATTGTTCGTAATTGCACCATAGGTCAAAAATTATGAATTCTTCTTATTTTTAGATAATACTCGCCAACGTTTCTCTTTACTAATCGGCCGGCATTCAATAAAAGACACAACCTCACCGACCTTATATTCATTGGCTTGATCATGAACTTTATATTTTTTTGAAACAATATAACGCTTTAGATACTTTGGATGAACTTTGGTATTTTTCACTTCAACCACAATAGTTTTGTCGTTTTTATTGGACACAACCGTACCTTCAAATTTTTTCCTGATTATTTTTTTAGAATTGTTAGTCATAAAAATTATTTGGCTTCTTTAGTATCTTTCTTTTTGGAATTTAATAAAAATAACACTTCCGCAATTATTTTTCTGGTTTTCTTAATTTCGTGAACATTTTTCAATTGATTAGAAGCAACTTTAAACCTCAACTCACGAATTTTTTCTCTTGAGTCGCTCAAAATTTTCTGCAGTTCTTTTTCAGTTAAATTTTTTAATTCTTTATATTTCATAATTGCTAAATTATTTGACAACAAAACTAGTTTTTACCGGTAATTTATGAGCGGCTAATCTCATAGCTTCTTTAGCTGTTTCTTCCGGTACACCATCCATTTCAAATAAAATCCGACCTGGTTTAATAACGGCAACATAATGATCAACCGGACCCTTGCCTGAACCCATAGTTGATTGCTCACCTTTTTGGGTCACTGGTTTGTCAGGAAAAATCCGAATCCAAACCTTACCATCTCGGCGAATAAAACGAGTAATGGCTCGGCGGGAAGCTTCAATCTGCCTGGCCGTTAACCAACAATTACCTAAAGCTTTCAGGGCGTATTTGCCGAAATTAATCTCAGTCCCGGCAGTGGCATTGCCTCTAAAAACTCCTTTATGCTGTTTTCTATGTTTTATCTTTCTTGGCGACAACATATTTATTTACTATTACTTTTTTCTTTAATCTCTTTAGTATCGACTCTCTCTTTATCTTTTTTAAAAACTTGCCCTTTGTAAATCCAAACTTTTACGCCAATCGCACCATAAGTGGTTCGAGCCACTCCCCGGGAATAATCAATATCAGCTCTTAAAGTGTGCAAAGGCAAACTGCCGGAAGTTAAAGTTTCAGTTCTGGCAATTTCCGCACCATTCAAGCGACCGGAAATTATAACTTTTATCCCTTTAGCATTAGCTTTTTCCACCTTGCCAATCGCCTGTTTCATTGCCCGGCGATAAGGAATACGTTTTTCAATATCAGCAATAATGGCTTGAACAATCAATTCGGAAACTAAGTTTGGATTACTGACTTCTTTAATGTTGATATTCAAACTACTCTTGGGATCTAAAAATTTAGCTTTGATCTTTTTCTTTAAATCTTCCACGCCTTGTCCCCCACGACCGATAATAACACCCGGTTTGGCGGAATGAATAATAACAGTTGTAACCGTAGCCGATCTTTCAATATCAATTTGCGCTACAGCCGCATCTTTTAATTCTTTTGCCAAAAACTTTTTAATTAAAATATCCTGCCGTAAAAATTTAGAATAATCCTTGCGGGAAAACCATTTAGAATTCCAACCGTAAAGGGTACCGATACGAAATATTTTTGGATGTACTTTGTGTCCCATAGTATATAATAATTAATTGACTAACCTGTTTTACGCTGAAATACGCCCTTCAAAAAGCCCTTACTCTCTTTGCCGGAACCGGCCTTTGGACCCTTGGAAGAATTTTTATTAATATCTTTCTTTATTTCATCGGGATTGACTACTTTAATATCTTCGGACTTATTATCTTTCTTGACTACCGCTTTCTTTTTAGCCCCGACCCGAACACCTAAAATTAAATCTAGATGGCAAGTCCGCTTATGAATTGGCGCTGACCGACCATGAGCCCTGGGCATAAAACGTTTTAATACCGGACCGGCATTGGCCGTAATGGTTTTAATATACAAATCTTGCTTGTCTAATTGAAAATTATTTTCAGCGTTAGCAATGGCGGAATTCAAAAGCTTAATTACCGGCTTAGAAGCCGCCTTATTAACAAAACGCAAACTGTCTAAAGCTTTTAAAACTTCAAAACCGCGCAACTGATTAATCACCAGTCTTACCTTTTTGGCTGACATATGCAAATACCGGGCCGAGGCTTTAACTTCGGTCACTTCTTTTTTCTTGCTTTTGGCCGGTTTTTCTTTTTTACTGTCAACTTTAGCAACTTCGGCTTTGGCTTCTGATTTTTTAATATCTTTTTCCATAAACTATATAAATATTAACTTACTTCTTAGTCGTAGTCGCGGCGGCTTGGGCTTTTTGCCTTTCAGCTGAGGCTTTATCAGCAGCAGCTTTGGCTTCTTCTTTAGCCATTTTACCACCGTGGCCGTGGAAGGTTCGGGTCGGAGAAAATTCACCTAAACGATGGCCAACCATATTCTCAACAATTAAAACCGGGACATGTTTTCGGCCATCATGAACGCCGATCGTATAACCAACCATTTCCGGTGTAATTTGACAGGCTCGATCCCAAGTTTTAATTACAACCTTATCACCAATTCTAACCTTAGAAATCTTTTTTAATAATCTTTCGTTAATGTATGGACCTTTTTTTAAACTTCTAGACATAACTTTTCAAATTAAATTATTTTCTTCGTTTCTTCTTTCGTCTTTGGATAATAAATTTATCTGAATATTTATTATTTTTTCGGGTTAACACGCCTAAAGCTTTTTTGCCCCAAGGCGTTTTTGGCGCTTTCATACCAATTGGATTATGACCTTCACCGCCACCATGAGGGTGATCAACCGGGTTCATTACCTTACCTCTGACCGTTGGCCGAATACCTAAATGACGGTTACGACCGGCTTTACCAATCCGAATATGCATTGCATCAGGGTTAGAAACCTGGCCAATTGTTGCTAAACACTCAGCCGAAATTAATCTGACTTCAGTTGATGGCATTTTAATATTAGCCTGTCCGCCTTCAACGGCCATTAATTTGGCGGCTGAACCGGCAGTTCTAACTAGTTGGCCACCTTTGCCCGGGGCAATTTCAATTTCGTAAATCATTGAACCTAAAGGCAAATATTTCAAAGGCATCCGATTGCCGACTTTATATTCAACTTGATTCTTTGAAGAAACAACTTGGTCACCAATTTTTAAATCCACCGGAGCCACCATATAGGCTTTTTGACCGTCCTGATATTGAATTAAAGCAATTCTTGCCCGACGGTTTGGATCATATTCAAGAGCCAAAACCGTAGCCGGTATATCAAATTTGTATCTTTTGTAATCAATTAAACGATAATATTGTTTAGCGCCGCCACCTTGATGACGAACAGTAATTTTACCGCTAGAATTGCGGCCGCCTTTTTTCTTTTTGATTCTGATTAACTTTCTCTCTGGCGCCTTTTTAGTGATATCGGCAAAAGTATCAACCGAGGTTTTTCGGCGAGCCGGAGAAGTTGGTTTGTATATTCTGATTGGCATGTTAACTGTTAAATATTAATGGTTAATTGTTATTAGACTCCTTCGTAAACTTCAATCTTATCACCTGGTTTTAAAGTTACGATGGCTTTTTTCCAATTTTTAGTTTTACCTTCAACTTGGCCATAACGAACATATTTACCCGAAAAGTTAGAAATATTAACCGCTACTGGATTAACCTTATAAATTGTCCTTATTGCCTTTTTTACTTCTACTTTATTCATTTTCGGATTGATAACAAAAACATATTTATTCAAAGCATTTAAAAAAGTGACTTTTTCTGTTACCAAAGGCTTAACCAAAACCCGATAAGCCTGAGTCGTAGTTCCCTTCAAGGCTTCCGGCTTACCCGCTGGCTTTTGGTCTTTAACAACAGACTTAACTGATTCTGATTTAACTGAAACTTTAGGCTGAGCTGCAATCTTGGTCTTTGCCTCGTCTTCTTTTTTAGTTTTGGCTTTATTAAAAATTCCCATATTGATTATTTAACAAAAGTTTTTTCAATTACGGCTAACGATTCAACCGGTAACAATAAATAATTAGCATGCAAGACATCTAAAACATTTAGACTGTCGGCTAAAATCATATCCAATCGATCAATGTTTCTGGCAGCCCGCCAAAGCTTAAGATCTTGTTTTGGTAAAACCACTAAAACTTTCTTGGCCGGTTTTTTCTTTTCTTTTGGCTTTTTATCAGAACTTTCATCTTTTTTCTTAGCAATTTTCTTTTTGTCCCGCAAATTCAAATTCTTCAGGATTTCAAAAAACTTTTTAGTTTTAACTTGTTCCAATTCTAATTTATCTACTAAAACAATTTTTTCATTAAGCGCTTTATCCGACAAAGTCATCAAGATTGCTTTACGTTTAGCTTTCTTATTAATCTTAAGCGAAAAATTACGATCACTAGTTGGACCAAAGGTAATGCCACCACCACGCCAGAGCGGAGACCTAATTGAACCATGACGAGCACGACCAGTTCCCTTTTGTCGCCAAGGTTTTCTACCGCCACCAGCCACTTCACTTTTGTCTTTAGTATCGGCTAAAACTTGCCGCTGATTGGCTTGCAAAGTAACGACTGCCTGGGTGATTAACTCTGGTTTAATTTTTACTTCAAAAACTGCTGGATTCAATTCCACTTCTTTAATCTTTTCACCAGTTAAGTTGTAAACAGTAGTTTTTATCATAAATTATTCAACTTTAGTATTTTCTTGTGGTTTATCTTTAGTTTCTTCAAATCCGGAAACGGCTTTGGCCTCAACTACTTCAGCTTTCGGTGTTAGTTCGGCCTTTTTGCTTTCGGTTTCTTTTGTTTCAACAATTACATCACCAACTCCTGAAATCAACAGTAAATAACCAATGGCTCCAGGCACTCCGCCTTTAACAAAAATTTCGTTAGTCTCGGGATTAACTTCAACTACCTCTAGATTTGTAACGGTGACTAACTCATCGCCCATGTGACCAGACATTCTTTTTCCCTTAAAAACATGTTGTGGACCACCGGCGCCACTTGAACCTGGCATTCGGTGCTGGTCTTTATGACCGTGAGTAGCCGGACTACCATGAAAACCATGGCGTTTAACCACACCCTGAAAACCTTTACCCTTAGAAGTGCCGCTGACTTTAACAATATCACCAGCAGCAAACGTTTTGGCAGTAATCAAATTGCCCACCGCTAACTTTTTTTCATCTTCAGCCTGAATTCTAAATTCTTTCAAATATCGGAAATTTCCTAAATTTTTTACATGTCCCTTGAGAGCCTTACCAATTTTCTTTTTTGAACCAAATCCTAACTGAACGGCGGTATAACCATCGTTTTTATCAGATTTAACCTGGGTGATAACGCAGGGACCAGCCAATAACCGAGTAACGGCAATAACATCTCCGTTTTCGGCAAATTTCTGGGTCATTTCTTTTTTTTCAGCTAAGATAAACTTCATATTTAATAAAAAATAAAATCTGCCTCAAAAAGCCAGATATAAAAACCCGCTGGCAAATTGTTTGGCTAATTTTTAGGAAATTTCTAATCTCCTTATTTATACTTTTGAAGCAACAAAGGTTATTTTTCTGGTTTTGGCCAGAAAAAGCTTTCTTTGTTTCCTCAAACTATAATATTTCAATTTACTGATTCTTAAAATAATTACTTAAGCTTAAGCCATTTTAATCTCAACGTCAACACCGGCTGGCAAATTCAGGTTAGTCAGCGAATCAACTGTTTTGGGGTTAGGGTCTAAAATGTCCAATAAACGCTTATGAATACGCATTTCGTATTGATCCCGGGCATCTTTATGAACAAAAGATGATTTTAAGACAGTGTACTTTTTCTTTTCCGTTGGCAAAGGAATGGGACCTAAAACCTTCGCGCCAGTTCTAGCAACTGTCTCCATAATCGTTTTGGTGGACTGATCAATAATTTTATGATCGTAAGCCCGAATTTTAATTCTAATTTTCTGTTTGCTATCCTCGGCTTCTTCCGGATTAATTCGGGAAGAAACAGGAACTTTCTTAATTGCTACCATGTAGTTTAAAGAACTTATCCCTGCCCCCTTTTTGGGGAGGCAGGGTCATTTTATTAGTTACTTAAGAATTTTTGCAACCACACCAGCACCAACAGTTCGACCGCCTTCGCGAATGGCGAATTTCTGTTTTTCTTCTAAAGCGATTGGTTTAATCAAAACAATCTTTAGCTTTAAAGTATCACCCGGCATCACCATTTCCGTACCTTCTGGTAAAATTACTTCACCGGTAACATCAGTTGTTCCAATATAGAATTGTGGTTTATAACCTTTAAAGAATGGACTATGGCGTCCGCCTTCTTCCTTGGTCAAGATGTAGGTTTCGCCTTCAAATTCGGTATGTGGGGTAATGCTGCCTGGTTTAGCTAAAACCTGACCGCGTTCCACGTCTTCTTTCTTAGTACCGCGAAGCAAGATGCCAGCGTTATCACCAGCGCGACCTTCATCCAAAGACTTGTTAAACATTTCAATACCAGTGGCAACCGTCTTGGCAATTGGTCGTAAACCGACCAATTCCACTTCGTCGTTTAATTTGATGATACCTCTTTCAATTCTACCAGTAACTACGGTACCACGACCTTCAATGGAAAAAATATCTTCAATCGGCATCAAGAAAGGTTTGTCGATTGCCCGAGCCGGTTCCGGAATATAATCATCAACGGCTTTCATCAATTCTTCCATGCACTTAGTCGCTTCAGGATCATTTGGATTCTCCAAAGCTTTTAAAGCTGAGCCGCGGACAACCGGAATTTGGTCGCCTGGAAATTTATATTTCTTCAATAAATCTCGGACTTCTTCTTCAACCAAATCAATCAATTCAGGATCTTTAACCTGATCAACTTTATTTAAGAAAACCACAATGGCTGGCACACCAACCTGATAAGCCAATAAAATATGCTCTCGGGTTTGAGGCATTGGACCATCAGTGGCAGCCACAACCAAAATTGCACCATCCATTTGAGCCGCACCTGTTACCATGTTTTTGACATAGTCAGCATGGCCCGGACAGTCAATGTGGGCATAATGTCTTTTAGCGGTTTCGTATTCAACATGAGCGGTAGCAATTGTAATACCACGCTCTTTTTCTTCTGGAGCGTTATCAATTTGGTCAACTGATTTGTGTTGAGCGGAAAAACCTTTGGCGGCCAAATAATTCAAAATTGCCGCAGTTAAGGTAGTTTTACCATGGTCAACGTGACCAATTGTACCGATATTAAGGTGAGGCTTTGTACGTTCAAATTTCTCTGCCATAATATTATTTTTCCTTCATAGCGATCTTTTGTGAGCCAGTTTTACGAAGGATAGTAAAACGGATCGCAATTAGTATTTATTAATTAAAATGTCTTATTTATTAATTTTAATAAAGCACTTTTGAGTATATAACAATATACCTAAAGTTGTCAACCCCGCTCCTATTTTACTGATTATTGTTCAATTTTATTGAATTTTTTTAATTCAACTCAGGAACTTTAAACTGTAGAAAAATGGATAAGTAAAATAGGAGCAGGGTCAATGTTAGTCAATTGGCTCAAAATAATATTTCTGTTCTGATTCCCCGGGATTTTGGCTACTTTTGGCCTGATTAAGCGTTTTTTCTTCTTGTTTTGCCACTAATTTTGGCTTGATAATTTCCGCCATTGCGCTTTCAAGAGCCTGCCAATTATTCAGTTTCTCTTCTTGGGCCGTAGCTTTCCAATTAGCCACATCCCGGTTGATCTTTTCCAGCAACTGCTCTTCAGACAAACCCACCACTTCATTCTTGCCTGAAACCAAATTCTGATAGGCTGAAAACGTAGTCACCACATAAGCCGGCTGCCCGGTTGAATCCAAAACAATACAATTATCACCGGTTTTTTTGATTAAATCAATGATTTTTTCTAAATTATTGGGCATAGTCTTTTATCTTACTCCCGTCCGGCCAAACTTGGCAAGAACGACCAATTCTGGCCTGCCCCTCCTAAAAATATTATTTCTTTTTATCTTTTCCGGTTTTGATTTGCTCGGCAACATTATTTGGCACCTCAGAATAACTATCAAATTCCATATTGTATGAAGCTCGGCCTTGAGTCATTGACCGCAGTTCAGTAGCATAACCAAACATTTCCGCTAATGGTACTTTTGCTTCAATCACTTTAATTTGACCGCGATCGCGCATTTCTTCAATTTGACCGCGCTTGGAATTCAAATTACCAATCACATCACCCATGAAATTTTCCGGAGTAATAACTTCAACTTTCATTAAAGGCTCTAAAATAACCGGATTGGCGCGCCGAATTGCTTCCTGAACTGCCATTGACCCAGCAATTTTAAAGGCCGCTTCTGAAGAGTCAACTTCATGAAATGACCCATCATAAACCGTAGCGGAAACGTCAATCACTGGATAACCAGCAATTACACCTTTATCTAAAGCTTCTTTAACGCCTTTTTGAATGGCGGGAATATATTCCCGCGGAATAAGTCCACCCTTGATATCATCAACAAATTCAAAACCTTCACCGCGACTTCTCGGCTCAACTCTTAGCCAACAATGACCATACTGACCACGACCGCCTGATTGACGAATATATTTACCTTCAGCTTCGGCTTTGCCTTTGATTGTTTCTTTATAGGCAACCTGCGGCCGGCCAACGTTAGCTTCAACTTTAAATTCCCGCTTCATGCGGTCAACAATGACTTCCAAATGTAATTCACCCATACCGCCAATAAGAGTCTGCATCGTTTCTTCATCAGATCTAACCTTGAAAGTTGGATCTTCTTCAGCCAACTTTGATAAAGCAATACCCATTTTTTCCTGGTCTTGCTTGGTTTTTGGTTCAATGGCGACGTAAATAACCGGTTCAGGAAATACAATTGATTCCAAAACAATCGGATGCTCAGGGTCACAAAGAGTATGACTAGTAAAAGTATTTTTTAAACCAACCGCGGCGGCAATTTCTCCAGCAAATACTTCTTTGACTTCCTCACGATTATTAGCATGCATTCTCACAATCCGACCTAAGCGTTCTCTTTCGCCAGTCGTTGAATTCATAATATAAGAGCCGGCACCAACCGTACCCGAATAAACCCGGAAAAAACATAGTTTACCAACAAATGGATCAGCTGCAATTTTAAAAGCTAAACCGCAAAACGGTTCACTGTCATCAGCCTTACGAACTTCTTCAACTTCCGGCTGACGAGGATTAAAACCCCTAACCGGTGGAATATCCAAAGGATTTGGCAAATAATCACAAATAGCATCTAGCAATAACTGAACGCCTTTATTTTTTAAAGCCGAGCCAACCAAAATCGGCATGATTTCATTGGCAATAACTGCTTTACGTAATGTTTGATTCAATTCTTTTAAGCCAATGGTTTTACCTTCCAAATATTGATTCAATAAATTTTCATCGTGGGCAACAATCGCTTCAATTAACTCATGACGATATTTTGCCGCTTTCTCTTTCAAGTCAGCTGGAATTTCAGTCTCAGTATAATCTTTACCTTGTTCATCATGATAAATCCAAGCTTTTTCAGTCAATAAATTAATTACGCCCAAAAAATTACTTTCGGCGCCAATCGGCAATTGAATCGGATAAGCATTTTTAGTTAGCCTTTCGCGAATGCTGTCTAAGTCATTATAAAAATCCGCCCCCGTGCGGTCCATTTTATTAACAAAACCAATTAGCGGCACTTTAAATTTTTCGGCTTGATGATAAACTGTTTCTGATTGCGGTTCAACTCCGGCCACGCCATCAAAGACTACAACGCCGCCGTCCAAAACGCGAAGCGATCTTTGGACTTCAACGGTAAAATCAATATGGCCTGGCGTATCAATCAAGTTAATCCGACATTTTTCGGCTTCATCGCCTCTAGGCGCCCAAAAACAAGTCGTCGCCGCCGAAGTGATGGTAATGCCTCGTTCTTTTTCTTGTTCCATCCAGTCCATTTCCGCTGCGCCTTCGTGGACCTCACCGATTTTATGTTTTTTTCCGGTGTAAAATAAAATACGCTCGGATACTGTTGTTTTACCGGCGTCAATATGGGCAATAATCCCTATATTTCTGGTTTTTTCTAAAGAATATTCTCGGGGCATGATTTTAACAATTAACTATTAACAATTAACTATTAAAATTTAACAACTTCCCTGGATAAGTTAATTGTTAAATGTTAACGGTTAACTGTTACCTGATAAAGTGAGCAAAAGCCCGATTGGCTTCAGCCATCTTGTAAGTATCTTGACGTTTCTTGATTGCCGCACCTTCTTTATTGGCAGCGGCAATTAATTCATCAGCTAATTTTTCGCTCATTGGAGCGCCTTTTCTAGCTTTAGAAGCGGCAATTAACCAACGATAAGCCAGGGTTACTCGTCTTTCGCCCATTACCGGCACCGGCACTTGATAGTTACCGCCGCCAATCCGGCGGGACTTAACTTCAACTTCCGGACCAACATTTCTCATAGCGGTATCAAAAATTTCTAACGGATCTTTTTTAGTTTTTTCTTTAATAATTTCAAAACAATTATAAACAACTTTTTGAGCGGTGGATTTTTTACCACGCCGCATCATGTGATTGATTAATTTACTAATATTAACACTGTGATATTTTACATCGGAATAATTTTTCGTTTTGGAGTTTTTCCGCGCATATCCGGTAGTGATTCCCCCCACTATTTCTGCGGTGGGGAAATTAAATTTTTAATAATTAATAATATTTAGATTGCCCTGGTAGTATCTCTGGCAAAAACGGGAAAACTGCTACCGGACATAAAAATTTAAAATTTAGTTAACTATTTTTTTGATTCAGCAACATATTTAGCACCATAAAGACTGCGGCCTTGTTTTCTGGCAGTGACTCCAGACGCATCATAAACACCGCGAACAATATGATAACGAACACCTGGCAAATCTTTAACCCGGCCGCCACGTAACAAAACGACGGAGTGTTCTTGCAAATTATGGCCTTCACCAGGAATATAAGCCGTTACTTCCATGCCATTAGACAATCTGACCCTAGCGATTTTCCGTAAAGCTGAGTTTGGTTTTTTTGGGGTGGTGGTTGTAACTTTAACACAAACTCCCCGCTTAAAACCAGCCCCTTTGGGGTTATCTTTCTTGGTTCGTCTTAAGGTATTAGCAACCAACCGCAAAGCTGGAGTTTTGCTCTTTTTTCCTTTAGATTTACGGCTTTTCTTAATTAATTGGTTGATTGTTGGCATAATTCTTGGTTCTTTTTCCTGAAATTAGGTCTTAAAAACCTGCCCTAAAGGCAGATAAACATAAAGCAATATTAACTAATAATTTTATAGAAGTCAAGGGCCTGGCTAAATACCAAAAAATCTGGCAAACAAATTAAAAATAAAATAAAGGATTGATTCAATTAATGGCATGAACAAAAATAAGATCAAAATTGACAAAAAAAGGCCATATTGAGCCATAAATAAAGGATTGCCCAAAGGTGACTTGGCAATTAATTCAGTCACTGGCCTAAAGGTGGTTAGAAAGTTAAAACCATCAAAACCCGGCAATGGCAAAGCATTAAAAATTGCCAAAACCAAATTAATTTGGAATAGGGCGGTAAATAGAATTACCCCCAGATTATTCACTGTTATCCCTAAATACTGAGTAGTTATCTTTAAAACTAAAACAGAAAATACGGCAATAACAAAATTAGTCATAACACCAGCCAATGATACCCAGCGAAAAGCCGCCGCTCCGCCCCGTAAGCGATAAGGGTTGACTGGCACTGGTTTTGCCCAACCAAACATAAATCCGGATTGTGATATATACAAAAGCAGTGGCACTAAAATTGAGCCGATCGGATCAATATGAACCAATGGATTAAGTGATAATCGGCCCGAAATTCTGGCTGTATCATCACCAAAATGGTTAGCTACCCAGCCATGAGCGATCTCATGTAAAATCACCGAATAAAGAAAGGCAACAATAAAAATTAAAATACTAATTCCTTGAAGCATATTGACATAATAGCATAAGGGCTTGATTTTTTACAGCCGCTCTGATATACTGGCTACATTGTTAAAATTTAAACTCTAAATACAAAATCCTAAATTTTAAACAAATCTTAAGCCATAAACTACAAACTGGTTTGAAAATTGGAATTTAGAATTTGCGATTTGTTTAGAATTTAAATATTAGAATTTATAATTTATTTACTATTATGCCTAGCTGTGCTATTTGTGCTCGGTTGCCGCTCAAAGGTCATGCCGTCAGTCATTCCAACATCAAAGTAATCAAACGGCAAAAACTGAATCTGCAAACCAAAACAATTTGTGGTAAAAAATTGAAAGTTTGTACCAGCTGTTTAAAGACTTTAGCGAAACCCGCCCTCAAAAATAAAAAAACTAAGTAACCTTCTGTAAGCTATCAGCTAAAAGCTATAAGCTAACTTGTTACTTAGTTTTTTTATTAAAAAATTTTTGACATAATTAACGAATGACTGAAATCTCTTCACTGTTTTCCGCATGACAGGCAAAAACTTTTACTCCCCCGTTGGCCAGCTGCTGGATAGCATAATAGGAATTTTGGACTGTGCCATCCTTAGGATCCATGGGCATTTCTTTAAAATATTGATCAATTAAAGAAGTGCCCAAATCCAAACAAGCATCGCTGGTTTTTCCCGGCACACCGACTTTTATAAAATAATCGCCATTATCCCTAGTCCAACCAGCATGAGAGCCATCTCCATTACTATCAGTCCGAAATTCCGGATAAGGTCCGGCTGGACCGCTTTCATCCATCAAAAACCTGACTGTGCCTGATCCAGTATATTTTAATAGCTGAACATAAAATGAATTGCCTAAAGTACTTTTGGCAATTGAATAAGTTTGAGTGTACCAACTGTAATTAGTCGTAGTGCCATCAGTCCGAATTTGGGCAGCATTAACAAAATCATAATCAGTATATGACAAAGCATTACCAATTCTAACTTTAACTGGGCTATTACAATTGCCATCGCAATCCAAAACTATTGAAACCGTTAGCGAAGAAAAATCCGCTAAGCCAGAAATATCAAACCAAGAACGGACGGCATAGACATTATTGGAATAATAATTCAAAACTTCATTAGGATTATAATAAATAATGTCGGAACTGGAACCACAGTCAGTCGTACAGCCGCTTGAGGCCGTACCAATCATTTGCAAATTCGAAGTTAAACCAGCCGGACTGCTGCCCCGATGGTCAACTTGATATTGTTTGACCGCTGAACCAATACTACTCGCCTCTAACCAGCGCCGGGCATTGCTGGTTTGAGAAAAATTTTTAACCGGGTTGGTAGCAACAAAAACAATAACAGCCAAAATTGCAATAATTCCAACTACTATCATTAGTTCAATTAAAGTCAACCCGGAATTTTTTAAAAATTTTATTCTTTTCATCGGACTGAAATTATTATTTATTTATATTGATATTGTAGTATGATGGTGTCCAGCGCATTGCTTCAAAAAGTGAATTAATTTTCCCACGACTCAATTGATTGGGCCGAAAAAACCACTGGACTCCAGCGCTTTTTCAGCAATTCATCAATCTTACTTATACTCTGCTGGCGCTGGATTATGAGGGTAACTGATTTTTTTCATATTTCTTGAAATAATAATATTGGATCAAAAATAATACCCCGATTACTGCTGGGGGTAAAACTACCGGCCAAGAAATTAGATTAAAATTTACCCAAAAAGCCAAGGCCACAGCCGCAAAAATAAAAAGCCAACCACCCCAAAACGGTTTTTTCCAAGCCAAGATTGTAATAGCCAACAAAATAAAATCAGGGATTAAATGAATCAAAAATGCGACCAATAACCTATACCAAGAATCAGAAATGGAAAAAACATCTAGGGCAAAAAGGCCAAGAAATAAAATAAAACAAATTGCTAACCCTCGCGGGAACCAAAAAATGAATTTTTTCATACCAGTTTTATTTATTATTAATATTTTACCTAATTAAATTATACCAAAAATTACTAAATATAGCGATCAAGCAGCTTCTGACTAAATATTTGCTTACAAAAAAACAGCCCCAATTTTTTGGAGCTGTTTTTCTATAGAAACTGATTATTGACCCATTTTTTCCAGGTAGGCTCTGGTAATTTTACCAAAGTAACCAAGAGCCGGTTTTATACCAACACTCTTTTGGAATTCCGCTAAAGCATTTCTAGTGTAGGGACCAAACCAGCCAGTTGAACCAATTCTGCCTAGAGCTAAAGCCGCTTTGCCGGCATTATTACTGATCAAGAAATCCTGAAGTGCCTTAACGTCTTCACCGCTGCGACCAAAGAATAAATCCCGAGTATAGTTATAAATTTGTACACCTAAAACTTGCGGATTTAATTCATTCAGCCCAGCTGGTGCGGTAATGCCAGTGCCAGTCAAATTGATTGTAGCGTAAATCATTGGTGAAGGTAATCCATATTGATTGAAGAATTTAACATAAACTACTTTTACCCCATCACCTTCAGTCAATGTCCAGGCTGGATTAGTCACATTAGTAACATAATCTATCTGATCAGCGTCAGTAAAATCAGGAATGTTGGAAATTGATACTTTAGTTGCATCATAACCACCGAATAAACTTAGAGTCACTTCCCTGTTGTCAGTTGAGGCAGCACCATTATTAATTCTGACTGATAAACCTTCACCTGGGATGATAAAATTATGAGTCAGATAAGCCCCACCAGCACCAGTACCACCGCCGCCGCCGCCAGCTGGTGGGGTTGGCGGAATAGAAGCAGCACTAACATTAACCGTACGGCTAACTTCCAAAGCTGGATTGCCAACTTTATCAGAAACATTGTACTTAATCGTGTAAGTTCCAACTGTAGCTGTATCAACTGTACCGGTTGTAACAATGTCTGATGTAATATCGCCGGCAATATCATCGGTTGCGGTGGCGCCGGCATCAGTATAAGTATCACCGACCGTTAAATTAACAACTGCTGATCCAGCTAAAGTAATGACCGGTGCTGTTAAATCAGGGGTGATACTAATCCAAGTGGCTGAAGCGTCAAAACCATTACCGGCATTATCCTCAATGGAAACATTTATTCCGACTGAAGCCGAAGTATCAATATCAGTGAAAATACATTTTTGACTAATACTATCAAAGGCAGTTGGTACATTTACCCAGCCCATCCCACCGTTAATTGAATAACGGCAGCTACTGGTATTAAGGCCGGAACCGCCGGTATCAGAAACATCGGCCGAAATTGTTGACTTAGCGCCAACGTATTTAGTGCCACCAATATCATACAATGGCGTAATTACAAAATTAGAAACTACCGGTGGAATAATATCGGTTGAGACTATAATGGATCTGTTTTCAATCACAGTGCTGCCGTTGGAATCGGTTACAGTATAAGTTACATTATAAAAACCAGCTACTGTCGTATTAACCGTGGAACTATCAATGACAATACTACTGGTTAAATCGCCATCAACATCATCCAAAGCCGTAGCGCCAGCTTCAACGTAAGCATCATTTAGCATAATGGCTTGAGGATTAGAACCAAGCAAAGTAATAACTGGTGGCAGATCTTGAACCTTAACCGTTCTGGTTACTTGAGTGGCAGCGCTGCCATTAGTATCAGTTACATCATAAGTGATTACATAAGTACCCACTACGGCTGTATTAACCGGATTAACAGTAACAATGGCTGAAGTCAAATCGCCATCAACATCATCCAAAGCCGTAGCGCCGGCATCAGTATAAGTTTGATTTCTATTAATAGTGACTGGATCAGTGCCCAAGAGCGTAATAACTGGTGGCAAATCCTGAACATTGACTATCCGGGCAGCACTGGCCGTATTACCGCTTAAATCAGCTACTTTATAAGTTACAGTGTAAGAACCAGCTACCGCCGTATTAACCGCCGAACTATCAATGGTAATACTGCTAGTTAAATCGCCATCAACATCATCCAACGCTGTAGCGCCGGCTTCAACGTAAGGTTGGTTTCGGAGAATAGTTTGAGGATTGTCCCCGAGTAAAGTAATAACTGGAGCAGCAGCGTCGGAAACATTTACCGTCCGTAAAACCTGAACCGCATTATTACCGGCCGCATCAACTGCGTCATAAGTAATTACATAAGAACCAACGGCGGCAGTATTAACGCTAACACCACCAATAGTTACGCTGTCAGTGCCATCAACCACATCAATGGCTGTAGCTCCGGCTTCAGTATAAGTATCACCAACGTTTAAATTGATAACCGCAGCACCATTAAGAACAATTAATGGCGCGGTAGTATCTTGGACTGTAACAGTAAAGCTGGTTGGGGTGGCGGCATTGCCCGCAGCATCGCTGGCATTACAGGTAACTGTGGTTACACCCAAAGGAAAGGTTGAGCCAGAGGCTGGAGCACAAGTGGCAACAAAAATGCCATCAACTAAATCAACGGCATTAGGGGTAGTATAGCTGACATCAGTCCCACCAGCGCTGGCGGCTTCCACTAATAAATCAGAATGAGAATCAATAACTGGCACGGTAGTATCTTGGACTGTAACAGTAAAACTGGTTGGGGTTGCGGCATTGCCCGCAGCATCGCTGGCATTACAGGTAACTGTGGTTACACCCAAAGGAAAGGTTGAGCCAGAGGCTGGAACACAAGTCACCGGATCAGTGCCATCAATATCATCAGTGGCAGTTGGCGTTAAGTAAGCAACTGCGGCACCAGCAGCGCCGGTTGCTTCCACTGTCATATCGCTGGGTGTGCCAACAATAATCGGCGGTACAGTATCGGTAATAGTGTAATAAACTGTAATTTGAATATAATCAACTGATGCTGTTCTGTCTAAAAGAATACTTTGAGCATGGGCGGACAAAGCCACGCCAAAATCAGCAGCATTAATCTCTGCCGGAGTCCAAGTGGTACCCCATAAATCAGCAGCACCGCCATAGTTGGCTGATGCCATGGTAGTGGGCCAATCAGTTCCAGTCGCCTTATCATTTCCAACAATAACACCGCCTTTAAGTAAATGAAGGTCTTCGTCATTTATGCTATTACCAATTAAATTACTTGAGCTTTTTCTCATTATTGAGACTTGAATACCATTAATGGTTGCTCCGCTTGGAATAGCAAAACCATAATTAGTGCTTTGTAGATACTCAGAATTGCTACCCGGTGTAAGCTCTACAGTAGCATAGCTAGTGTCATCGGCGATAACATTACCAGCATTTGTCCAAGCCTTAGTTCCAGGGCCATTGACATTGGCACCGGCTGCGGCATTATTAGGTCCGCTAGTGGCGGCTAAAGCTGGGATAGCTAAAACAAAAAAACCGCCTACCAAGCAGACCATTATTATGGCCGGCAAAGCAAGCGCTATTTGCTTTTGGCTTAGAATTTTTTTCATAAAATTTGATCAATTCATTAATTTTAATAAATATATATAATTCAATTGATTTCCGAGTCTTTAAGCTTAATGTTTTTTTAAAAAAATTGCAAGTCCTAGCCAAAAATAAACTGCTAAAATATTATAACATAGTTAAAGCCAGCATTAAATTAATTTTTTACCATAATTATCCAAAATTTATCCCCAGGTTATACAAAGACAAAAATAACCTTTCCCCTCTTTTAGCAGCCACTTTTTAATCTGCCTAAAACCTCTTAATTTTAAAAAAACAAAAACCAGTATCTAACTTATACCAGTCTCTGTTTTTATATAATCAATAAGCAAATTACAAACCTAATTTTTTTCTAATCTTATTAACCACATCCGTAACATTCCAACCCACCTTGACTAGATACTCATAGGTGTCACACTCTACCGCTTCGGCAACCTTGTTAGTATCATTTAAGTTAGTCAAAATTATTACCTCTGCCTTTTTGCCCCATTCATCTTGCCTTAGCTTGGTTAGCATAGTCATGCCGTCCATTTTAGGCATTACTAAATCAAGCAAAATTAAATCGGGATGATAATCCAGGGCGATTTTTAAACCTTCTTGCCCGTCATTAGCTGTTAAAACCTCAACCTCATTTTGATCAAATTGCGATAATAAAGCTTTGCGCACCATTGCTTCATCATCAATAATTAATAAAATTTTTTTCATAATTTTCTTTCCTCCATTAATTACTGCTAAAAAATTTATGTATTATACAAAAAATAAAAAATTAAAATTTACTTGTTCTGATGATTCTTTTTACTTTTTAACGGCAAAATAAAATAAAAGGTTGTACCTTTGTTTTGTTTTGATTCAAACCAAATTTTACCGCCATGGGCATCCACGATACTTTTGGCTATATAAAGGCCCAAACCCGTGCCGTCAGTTGATATGGTAGCAATATTATCGGCTCTAAAAAATTTCTGAAAAACTCTACCTTTTTGATGTTGAGGGATGCCAAAACCAAAATCTTTAACAAAAAATTCTACCTTATCATTCAAACACTTAAGGCCAATAATAATTTTTTTATTCTGACTAGAATATTTAATTGAATTATTTATTAAATTAGAAAAAACTTGATAAATTTTATCCTGATCAAAACTAAAAATTAGTTTGGCCGGACAAGATTTATCTAATTCTATATTTATATTTTTTACCGGTGAATTAATTTTTTGATCTTCTATCACCTTATTTATCAAAGCAATAATATCCTGTCGCTGTTTTTCAATAAAAAACTTTTGGCCGGTTTCAATATGGGAAACGTCAAGCAAATCATTAACCAAACGAATCATTCGTTCATTACTATCATAGATCTGCCGGATAAAATCAATTTGTTTTTCGGTCAATTTTCCCACCTTCTGATCAACTAATAATTGACTAAACCACTTAATACCAGTTAAGGGACCGCGCAACTGATGACTAGCTACAGAAATAAATTCCGATTTCGCTCGGTCAATTTCCCTTGCCTTACTCACATCTCTGATAATTGCCATGTCCGCCGGGCGACCTTCGTAATCAATTATAGAACTATTAGTTTCCACAAATAGAAGCTGACCGTCTTTTTTGACTATCTGAAATTCATAACGCTTAGGGGCTGGCAATCCCCTCATGCGTCGACTGTATTGTTCGGCTACATATTTTTTGTATTTGGGGCCAATAAACTCTAGCATTGACTTATTCAAAAAATCCGCAGGGGAAAAACCAACCATATCTTGCATTGTCTTGTTGGCAAATTTAATCAAACCGTCCTGGATCACCAAAACCCCGTCGCTGGATTGTTCAATAAAAGTACTATATTTTTCTTCTGACTTTCTAATTGTCTCTTCCCATTGATGGTGCTCAGTAACATCTTCAATAATTGTCAAAAAGTAAAGCGGCTTATGTTCAAAGTCTTTAACTAGGGTAACATTGATCCGACCAAAAATAACTGCTTTATCCTTTCTGACATAGCGTTTATCAGCATTGTAAACGTCAATCTCTCCTCTGAGCAATCGTTTAGTTTGTATAACATCCCTTTGAACTTCGGCTGGATGGGTAATATCAACGAAAGTCATTTTCTTTAGCTCTGCTTCAGAATACCCCCATAATTTAACAGCGGCAAGATTAGCACTAACAAAATAATTATCCAAACCGACTAAAACAATGGCAATCGGACTGTTTTCAAAAATGGCTCGGAAGCGGGCTTCGTTATTTATCACTTTCGTTTCTGCATCATGGCGCGCGGTGATATCACGGATATTACACTGAATAACTTCTGCGTGATCAATAAGGTAAACATTGCTAACAAATTCTACGCTAATAGGCCGGCCAGCTTTAGTCCGTAAAGGCAAATTTTCGTAATGGATATATTTCTTTCGTTTTAAAACCTCAAATGCTTTTTTAGAATTAACAATATCTTTGAATAAACCGATCTGCCATAATTTCTTTTGCAAAAATTCCTTGTGGTTATAACCTAACATCTCAATTAAATACGGGTTAACTTCCCTTATTTCCCCGGTTTTGGCGTCAAGGATCAAAATACCGTCTTTAGCCGCTTCAAACAAACGACGATATTTTTGTTCGGATAAAACCAACCCGTCTCGTGCTTTTTGATATTCGGTGATATCACGGAAACGCCAGACTCGACCGACAATTTTATTATCAATCTTTTGGGGGACAGACAGCCTCTCAAAAACTTGACCGTCTTTAAGATTTATTTGGTCAAAAGAACTTAAAGAAGCGTGCTGGTAAAGATAATTAACTTTAGCTAAAAATTCCTTAGGATCGGCCAGCTGGCCAACAACATAAGCCAATAATTTTTTGTCGTCTTTTAAACGAATTAGTTTATTAGGAATTTTCCACAAATCCAAAAACCGATTATTATAAAAAACGACTTGACCCTGCCGGGCAATCACTAAGATGCCCTCTGACGAGGTTGAGGTAATGGAGTTTAGCAACGATGTTTCTTTTTTTATTTCTGCTTCGGCAATATACCTTTCAGAAATATCACGCGACAAACCCATAACGCTCTGGACTCGGCCTCCCCGATCCTTTATCGGCGTTAATTGGGTTGAAAGCCAGGTAGGTCCAGAAGGAAAAATAGATAAATTTTCAAGATACATTGATTGGCCGGTCTTAAAAACCTTATTCAAATTTTTCTTTTGACGACTAGCAGTGTTTGACGGAAATAAATTTTTAATATTCTTACCAACCAGCTCTGACGGGTTGGCTTTGAATTGCTTAGCACCAAATTTATTAACATAAATCACCGTGCCGGTTTTGTCGACAACGTAAATATTATCTTGAGCAAGTTCGGATAGGGTTTTGTAATGCAATTCAGCGGCAGTTTGTTGACTAAGATCCCGAAAAAGACCCAGTAAATAGATTTTATCATCTAACTTTATCCTACTGACATTTAGAGAAATTGGTTTTATTTTTTTATTCCGTGTCATAATTTCGGTTTCAATCGTACCTTTAAGTTTATTTTTTACTAAACACCGAAAAAGATTCATTATTTTTTTGGTTTGACTGGCAGGGTGAAGCTGACGGATCGATAATTTTAAAAATTCCTTTTTCGAGTACCCAAAAAAACGACTGGCGGTTTGATTAATATCGGCCACTCGGCCAGATAAATCAACCAATACAGCTGAATCAGCAATGTTTTCAAATAAAATCTGATATTTTTTACCATATTTTAATAATGGCTGTTTACCAATATTTTTTGTATTTTTCCCCTCCATAAAATTATTATATTACCTTAACGGCTACTGGTTTTCTAATTCGATAAAGCCAAAAGGTGGTTAGCAACAAAACAATTAAAGTTGCTAATGTAGTTTGCCAATTCAAATATTTAAAAATCATTGCCCAAACATTTCTTTTAACCACGAAGCTGCTAATGGCACTTGGCTGGCTCTTGACCTTAGCATTGGTGTTGACAGCAACCGCAAAAATAGTGTGTTGGCCAGGTGCCAATTCTACTGCGGATTGCGAATGATTAATTCGCCAGACACCATTACTGTCAGTACGTGTACGATAGATTAAAGCCTGATCAGAATGGACGTACACAATAACATCTTGATTGGGCAAAGCGGTACCGGTAAAACTAAAAACGTCATTTGCCGCTGAAACACTGACGCCAGCTACTTTTGGTACCGGAATACCTGGTAATTCTACTGCCTCAATATTTTCACGCACAAGCGAAGATGGCAAAACCGGTGTTGGGGTGGATGCGGGTGCGGTTTGAGGAACCGTTAATGCCGGGCGTGGAGTAATTTTAGCCAAAACCAAATTTATCTGAGGACTAATATTTCCAGCGGCATCAGTAGCAGTAAAGGTAAAAGTGTGTGATCCGTCTTTTAAGGCAAAACTATTAGGTAAGCCAAAACGCCAACTACCATTTGAGTCAGCCGTTACAGTAAATTTATTTTTATTGTCCAAAACTATTTCCACTTGGAAAAACGGCTCTGATACACCAACTAACACTGGCACAGCCGTAGTAATGCTACTGTTATTTTGGGGACTCAGAACTATTGGTGCTAGCGGAACAGAAGTAATAATATTTAAACTAACCGGGTCAGACGACTCACTGGTATTATTGGAAAAATCCACTGCCTTAACCGTTAAAATATGTTCACCAACAGTAAAAATGAAAACTTGGCTAAATTCCCCATCATTATTGGCCACGCTGTTAAATCGTTTCACTAAAACATTATTATCATACAAATCCACGCGCGCACCAGGCTCGGCTAAACCAGAAATTAAGACTTCGGTATATTTGGTTGGGCTGAGTGGTTGGGTCAGAATTGGTTTACTGGGAGCGATAATATCAGGGGGCACCGCCGCACCACCGCCGATAATTGGCAAACTAACTGGCACCGGCGCTGGTTCAATAGGTGTAGTTGATTCAGTGAATACCGCTTTTAAAGTATGGGTTGCATTCATAGATAAAATCAACGGATTAATACTACCGCTAGCTAATCCGTCCAAAATCCAATGATCAAATAGCCAACTAGCAAAAGCAGTCGCCGTTATTTGTACATTCGTTCCTTGATTGTAGGTATGAGTACCAACTGCCGGATCAACTGAGCCGGATCCTTCAGGAGCTTCTATCTCCAAAGGAAAAGTCACTAAAATAGGCGCGGTAAAAACATTTAAATCAGCCACTGTTGTCTCGTTGCCATAATCATCTACTGCCCAAATTTTTACAAAATAATCAGCAGTTAAATTAATACCGGTAATAACCGTAGAAACGGCATTAGCATTACTTAACAATGCATCCTGATCTACACTCCATTTTGCGGCCGTACCTAAACGGTTAATCACATCATTTTGCACCGCCCCATGCCATAATTCATAATGTTTAAAATGGGCATCAGTTACACCAGCTGACCAATCCAAAGTAACCGAATCATTAGTGTTGGCAAATTTGTTTAAAGATAATAATCCTAACGGCGATGCGGTATCAACCGAAAAATCTGCAGATTCATAATAGGGGCTAACAGTGCCGGTGCTATCAATACCGCTTAACCGAACGCGCATATTAGCTCTTTCTTCGTTGTTAAAATCCGCCGCCGCATCCCAAGTAACGGTTCGGTTATTGCCAGCCAAAACACCGACTCCCACCGCTCCGGACAAAGTAGTTGTCGCTACATCCCAAGTAATTCCCCCATCAGCCGAAATATCTAAGCTAATGTCAGCCGCCTTATTCAAATCGTAATTTATTGTCACAGTTTTGGCCAAAGAGTTTTGCTCGGCAGTAATATTAACAATAGACAGTACTTTGGAATTAATGGCAAAATCAGAAGATGCCGAGAAACTACCTAAATTTCCAAAATAATCAAGAGCTTGAATGCGCACTTGCATCGTTGATAATTCCTGATTCGGAAAATCAGTCGCCACGTTCCAAGCAAATGATTTGGCACCGGTAGTAATACCACTGCCAATATCACCACTAGCGGTAGTTGTCGCTACATCCCAAGTCGCACCGCTGTCAGAAGAAATTTCAAACATAACAGCAGAAGAACTTAAATCAGATAAATTATAATTAACTGTTACCAATGCCGACCCGCTGGACTGGAAAGCAATAACATCGCTCACTACCGGTTTTTTAGTATCAATTACAAACTCATTAGATTCAACTCCGGTCCCCTCATTACCATAGCTATCAGTGGCAACAATTTTTACCTTCATAGTATTCTTTTCTTCATCAGGCAAATCAGCGCCAACATTCCAAGTAATACTGCGGCCAACGCCAGCCGTAACACCATTACCAACATTGCCGCTCACGCTTGGAGCGGAAACACTATAAGTCGCGCCGCTGTTGTCGGAAACTGAAAGTACAACAACATTATTGGCACCGGCGCCATCGGCTAAATCATAAGTAATTACAACGCTATTTGTTAAAGGAGTCTGCCCAACTTGCAAATTGGAAATCAGTGGACCAGCGGTATTCACAATAAAAGCCGAGGAAACAGCAATATTACTGTTAGTAACAGAGTCATTTGATTGTAAACGCACGTAAACTGATGAATCCTCAACACCCGGCAAATCGGCTCCCACATCCCAAGTAAAAACTAAACTGGCGCCGCCATTAGAAAATGCTAAAGCAGCTACGCCATCACCACCCTTTCCGAGTTTTTCAGTCATGATTTGCCAATCTGTACCATTAGTAGAATATTCATATTTGACCAGATTATTAGGTTGATTCCGATAATCAACCCCCGTATAATTAATCGTTACGTACTTTGTGCCGTTGGTAGTCTGGGCGGCAGAATTAATGGTAATACTTGGTGATTGATAATCAGATGAAGCACTGCTGCTGAATTCGCTTTCACTTGTAGCCGCGTAGTTAGTATCACTGGTATTCCTTGATTTGACTTGAAAAATATATTGATTAAGCGGTTGAGACAAACCGGTCACTACTACCGTACCCACGGGTTGCCAATACGGGCTATCATTAAGAGTGCCATTACCTTGCACATATTTACCTTGAGTACTTTCAAAAAGTACATACTCTAAACCATCGGCTTCTTCCGGATGCTTATCAATTGTCACGCTTAAAGAAGTTTCTGCCGGCTCGCCAACAGTTGGCGCTGGCGGCGTATACGGCTTAACATATTTGTAAGATACAGTTGGTGATAAATTTTCATTAACCGTTAAATGACCAAAATCATCAGTATGTTCTATCTTTACTGCCGAAATATAATCATTACCTCTGAGAGTCAAGTCAAGTGGCACACTCAGATCGGAAGGAGTAGCCGTATCAGTATCCCCTAGCCCGGCCGAACCATAACTCCCGCCGTTAATGGCTACATAAAAATTGTTAGTGTTGGGGTTATTTTCGGTAAAACTGCCGCCCACCAACACTGCCGTAGCGCCAGCGTTGGGCTGAGCTAATAAATCAGCTTGCGTAGCAACTATCGGCGCTTTGTTATCTAAACTAAAATTAACTGAACTGCTATATTCGCTTTGATTTTGATATTTATCTTTAGCTCGGATTTTTACTCTCATGCCATTCTCTTCATGATTAGAAAAATCCACATCGGAATGCCAAGTAATTGTTTTGCCATTGCCACTTGTCACTGAAACACCAATGTCCCCTACAACCGAAGCAGTTAGTACGTCCCAAGTGGCTCCTCCGTCAGCCGAAATTTGTAATTCCACCAAAATGTTATCCGCCGTATTATCAAATAAATCATAACTAATTTGCACATCAGCACTGCCGGGAGTTTGCCCGGCCGTTAAATTGGAAACTGCAGGTAAAGCATAATCTAAGGTAAGCGCCGTAGAAGTTGTATAACCGCTATCAGCTATACCATCACTAGCCCGTAAACGGACATAAACATTACTAGCATAAACATTACCAAGATCAGTTTTAGCATCCCATACAAACGCATGAGCCGTACCGCCGGCCGAGCTGCTTAGCCCTGTTACCCCGCTGTGAGCCGGATCACTGGCCGCTGTCATAAACGCCTGTTCGCCATTAAATTCACCAGTCAAAGAATATTCATAATTTACTAAACTGCACGGATCATTATTACTGTCTTGTAAATTATAATTTATCTGGACATAACCGGAAGAAGTATTTTGTGTCGCACTTAAATTTTGCACGATAGGTACAAAATTTTGAGTGTAGCCAATAGCCACATTATCTAAAATAACCTGCTGCGAACTACTACCAGCTAAAAACGCTTTCCATTTTATTTTGCCCGTACTGACGGGGAATGAAGTGATGTTAGCATTAATTACAGAAGCAATATTTGAGTCAGTGGAAGTGGCAGCATTCGCCCAGACCAAACCGTTCCAATATTGCCAAGTTACGCCATCGTCAGCGGAAAGCTGATAATAAATTTGTCCACCATTTTTAGTTGCAATTTCGGTAAATGAATTCCAACCAGTAACACCGGTAGGAGCAAGAGCACTAACAGGAAAAATGGCTGGCCAATCTGTTGGATAAACCGGCACGGTATTCCAAGTACAACCGCCTTGTGCAGCACAGGTTGGCGAGCTAATAAAAGTATTACAAGCCGTAGCCGTACCCGAGCAGGAATTTGATTTAGACCAATTTAAAGACACATTATCCCAACCAACAGTATTATTCTTATTGGGAGGATTACCGGCAGTTTTAATACGTCTGGCGACTAATTTTATATAATAAGGGCCGGCAACGGTTAATTTAGAAGCGACATTTATGTTAGAAACAGTAGCCCAAGCGGTAGTGCCAGAAATTGTTTGAGACCAAACCTCATCACCAATAACCGGCGCACCGGAAAAATTATCTACAAAAACATAAATAATATAGCTGGTTAAAAATGTACCCTCATAACTTTTGATACTCCAATCAAAACTAATTGTCGCTGTCTGAGGATTGGCCGCGGTGGTGGTAAAACTTTGTTGCCAATAGCCAGAGGCCGCACCAGCGGCATTAACACGGCTAAGCGCAATACTCTTATAATTTGTCGGGTTACCGCCGGTAGTTGGGCTACTGCCGCTAGCCCTAGCTCCATCCTCCCAGTCAGCATAGGTGCCCCAGGTAGTTGACCAAGCAGGAGAAGAGCCTGACGCCGCTCCGCCCCAGGTACAACCAGCCTGCGCCGCACAAGTTGGCGAAGTAACAAAAGTGTTACAAACTGTCGCTGTGCCACTGCAAGAGCCACCCGTACCCTGATCTTTTAACTTTGCCACCCCGCTAGTGACTTCAATTTTACTGCTATCATAGCTGTAATCAGTCGGCGTGCTAAAAGTCCAATCTTGAGTAGCGGCCAAAAGTGGCTGCACCCCAAGTAAATAAAGGGAAACAATGCCAATAAACAAAGCCTTAAATAAAAAAATCCCCCCGGCCGTAAAAAAAGTGGTCAAACTGATTTTTCTTCTCACTATGTAGCTTTGGAATTGGGGTTTATCTTTGATTGCTTTAGGAAAAATAAAACCTTCTTCTTGGACTTTTGCCGGCGGTACCAAAATATAGATTGGCAAAGACACAATAATAAATCCTAATTCTGAAACGATTAATAAAGCCGCATAAGGTATAGCAATCAACCAATTATTGGCCAAAACTATCTTTTGTTTTAAGGTAAAAGTATAGCCAGAGAAACGAAAAAATAAATTTAACCAGTTAGCTGACATATAGTTTAGATTACTAAAAATATTAAAAATACTCCAAAGAAAATAATAATTACCACTGCCCAATTGGCCAAAGAATCAATATTTTTTATTAAGTAGTCAAACCAAGAAGAAGTAACTTTAAAAAATTGTTCCGGTGCGGGCTCACTTCTAACACCTAATTTTGGGTCATAACCAAAAATTACAACCGAATGATTGCCCTCACTTAATTTAAAATTATTCTGTTGATGGTTAACTTGCCAATCACCGTTCTTGTCAACGTCAGCGGTATAAATCGCCGTGGAAATATCAGACAACAATAAAACAACCTGAGAATTAGGTTGTCCTTTACCTAAAAAAATATAATCTCCTCCCTTAACTTTCCGGACTTCAAAAAGTCCAGGCTTTAGCATTGTGCTAACAACACGGGCAGTTTGAATACCAGTTTCAGCCGCCACCAAATTTTTGCTTAAAATATCAACCGGTTGCAAATCCGAAACCGAATAAAGCTGTAATGGTCCATAGACTACTGGAAAAAATAAAATTAATAATAATTTAACTGCCCAAATCAAAGCAATCACTCCGACTCCAGATACCGTCAAAATTCGGCGTAAATTATAATCAAAATTAACCTTGGCATAGCTGCCTTTCTCAGTAAAATAAGCAACAACTTTCTCCGGTTTCAGGGTCAAATAAAGAGGCAAAGAAACAAACCCCAAAGCTATCTCCAAAGCAATTAAAGCAATGACATTAGTTATTGCCGCTAGCCCAATTTGCCCAATAACGAGCTGCTTTCGGCTATAGACACGGTTAGTCAAAAGCAAAACCAAGTTTAGCCATTTATTTTTCATTTGATTTTAATTAAAAATTATAAAATCAAAATGCCAATAAGTTATATCAAATTTTTAATGTTTTAGCAATTATGTCTCTTAATTTCACTAAATCAGTATTGGATTTAACAAAATAATCAAGAGCGCCCAACCCTTTGGCTTTGGCAATATTATCAGAATCACCTAGGTTTGATAAAACAATGACCGGAATACTTTTAAGAGCAGGATTGGCTTTAATATACTTTAAAAAATCAAAACCATTCATCTTGGGCAACAACAGATCCAAAAGGATAATGTCTGGTTTTATTCTTTCAGCCATTTTAAGGGCAGTATCACCGTCCGAAGCAGTAGCGATTGTATAATCACTCTTATGAAAAGCTAAATATAGAGCCCGAAGTAACACTTCATCATCTTCGACAATCAATATGATTATTTTTTTGGTTGCCGTCATGCTATTGCTTTAATTTATCTTTAACATACTGAACAATAACATCCATTTTAGTATTGGCTTTTAAAAAATATTGATCAGCTCCTAAAGCCCTAACCGACTTGATATCGCTGGCCTGATCTAAATTAGAAATAACGGCAACTGGTATATTTTTGGTTTTTGCTTCTTCTTTAAGTTGTTTAAGCACTGTAAAACCATCAATACCGGGCAAAACCAAATCCAATAAAATAATATTGGGTAAAAATCGGACCGCTTCGTCTAAAACTTTTGAACCATCACCAACTACCGAAACTTCAAATTTTGTCACTTTTAACCTTTCAGCCAAAACTCTTGCCAACATTGCATCATCTTCCACGACCAAAACTTTATTAGCCACCTTTTTTTTGTTAAATAAACCTTTTAACATAAATTTATTACATTTTATCTAAAGATCTTATATCTTAATCTACCAATAATTAGATTTTACAATTATATCATAATTTAGCAAAAAAACACAAAAACAGAAATAAAATAAAAATTGCTGGTTTAAGGCATTTTTTTTAGTAATAATGACAAAATTTGCCTTAAATAAGTAACATTTATATTATACCACAAAAAAACACCTTTTAAAAAGATGTTTTAGTCGTCCCCCCATCTTTGCTTAGAATACAGCTAGCAAAAACACACCAATCCCTTTAGAGAATTCAGTCGGGCCGGCGGGATTTGTTCCGATGTAAAATCGGAATCCCGACTTCACGTCGGGAAACTCCCGCCTTCGCTGTGCGCTACGGCGGGCAAGCCTGCACTATAATAAAAAATTTGGTCGGGGTAGTGGGATTTGAACCCACGGCCTCACGCACCCCATGCGTGCACGCTACCAACTGCGCTATACCCCGACCAAATTTTCTAAGATTTTTTATAGTACACCTTTACCCGCCAAAGCTTTAGCGGAGCGAGAGCGTAGGCGGGCCCGTATATTCTATCTTATCGTTAAAAAAACAAACCTGCAAGATCTCAGGTTTCCAGAAAAATTACGGAACTTCACAAGACTGGTCAAAGGTTTTGGCTTAAGTTCAGCCGGCCGTGTCAGTAATCCGGGCGGGAAAGACATAAAAGAAATACATCTTATCGCCCAATTAACTGCTTTTGACCTTTTTGGGCTCGCAGATTATAGCTTAAAGCTAAAATCAATTTAGATACCCTACTAAAATAGTTTGTCCCAAAACTTTAACCATCGGTGAAGTTCATTTTTATTTTAACATTTAACCAATTTTTGGTCAAAAAAAGAAGCCCAAAAGGAAACCTTTTGGGCTGATTAAAAACGACTGAATCAAAGATCAAGATCTAGGCCTGTTGGCCTCTGTGAGCATTGTGCTCAGTAATCATGGTAATCAGTTCCGGCACTCGCTCAAGCGGGATTGCCTGATCCTTGTCGCACAAAGCCTCTGCCGGCTTAACGTGAGTTTCAACCATGACCACGTCGGGCGAATGCTTTAAGCCGTTCTGTAAATCCTCAAAGACCAGGTCTACCCGACCGGCCATATGAGAAGGGTCAAGACAAACCGGTGCCCAAGAACGACTGTGCAGCTCGTTGATCCAGGAAAAATTCGGATAGAACCGATGCGGATCATGAGTGTCGACCTTTCTTAAACCGCGAACACAAAAGATGATCTTTTGGTTGCCCGAAGGAGCACTCTTCTCGGGATCCAATCTCCCATCCTCGTCCCAAAACATCGGACCGTACAAAACCCACCCGGCCAAATCCATGAGTTCGTCAATTCGCGTCATCGTGAGGCCATGCTTGATCATAACGACAAACTCTTTCTGAAGACCAAGAGCCTCCAGCAAGCAATAGTTCTGGGTTCGGGCTCCAACCCAAAGGACTATGTCGCCTCTGTAGCTTGTACGATCACGGCACCGGCGGACAATTTCGATATCCGGACTTTCCATCACCTCCATCCAAACTGATCTCACGTCATTGGCCGCTGCCGCCCGTAAAAAGTTTTCCAAGCCGGCCTCACCAAAACCCCGAAAACCTTCGGCCTTAGAACGCGGCTTTTTCCAGCCACCCCGAAGATCTTGGACTCCCAATTTGACCAAACCTTGAACTGTTAAACCAATGTGCTTATCAATGGCACATTGACCGGCAACCAAACGACACGGCTGGCCGGGACCAATTAATGACCCACCAACCTCAATGAGATGATGATCACCGCCATTACGCAAGGGACTGACCTGAGACGGCGAAACCCGCAGCACCCGTTCCACGCCATCCATCTGGAAAACGTGTTCGGGAATACTGTTGGCCTGCGCCTTACCATCTTTGAGATGGATTAAAACGGCGATAAAATGGACACCAGCCTCAGCTTGAACTTGTGGACTAAGGCCGTAGAGAATAGCCTTTTGAACAATGGCTTCGACCCGCGAATCAGTTGCCTGAACGCCGGTAATCATTTGGATAATCATGATACTCTTCCTCCATTACTTCGTTTCTGCCTTTTGTTTATTCTTCGCACTAGTCCCTGTTCCGAATAATCGGGTAGGAACCAATCACAACAACATTAATCGCAATCTTCTTTAGCGCCCAAATCGCTAAGCGTAGCCGCCGACTTTTTTTAATGTGTCCGGCCGCATCGATAAAGAAGACATAGTCACCGAGTTGCTTCTTGGCTGTCCAAGAAACAATCATTCCCAGGTTCACACCTAAAAGCCAAAAGGGCAATAGCGACCACATCAAACCGCCCGGCTTGTTTGGCGCTTTGAAAAAAATCGTGGTTTGATCATTACCATTGGGTTTAGGTGCATCTGCACCCAGAATTAAAAACCGTGTGACATTTGTACTGGCTGGCAAATCACCGATATCGGCTAGAATGACTTCAAGTCTATCATACTCAGTTGCGGCTTCAGGTGAAGCAATGGCCGCAAGATCATTTTGATCAGATTCGGCAACCATTTTAGCCGCTGCCGCCGTACTGGGTGCGTCAATAATTTCCCACTCAGGATGTTGAGCCAAAATTCTTTCGCACTGCCCGCGAGGCTGATGGTGAGTAACTACCGACTTGATATCTTCTAAGCACGCGCCGGCTTTGCCAAGCAACATGTGCTTAATTGGAATTTCAACTTGGCAAACAATTCGCAATCGTAAATTAGTCGCGGCATTGACAACAAAGAAATTCACAGTCGGATAGACAAAAGCGCCGGCGGCATTTTCAAACGGTGCCACAATCATCTCGATTAAACCTTGACCAAAGGCTTCAAGCAATTCCGGAATCGATGTGTATAGCACCAATTCATAATCATTCGGCTCCAGACCTTTGTAAGCGAAATAGCGCCTAGCGGCACTAACTGAAAAGGTACCAGCCGGCCCTAAGCAACCAAGCTTTATTTTTTGCGTTTGCATTACTGTTTCTCCCGTAAATTCCTGTTTTGACTTATCGTCAACCGAAGGTAATGGTACTTCCGGCCTTAACTTACAAACAATTCCTAAGACCACCTGGCCCCAAAAATCAAAGGGACACTCCCCTTTGCCGCGTGGATGAACATAGACGCAACCGACGTCAACGCAACCGCCCTTCAACCGAGACTTACTTCGTAACTGACAGTGAGTCAGGTAAGGTACCAAGCCAATCCATACAAATTCAATCACTTGTACGGTTTGACGAGGACAGACTATCTCTTGCGTCGAGCCAGGCCTTATTTCGTCAATACTGACTACTCTTGCCATAACCGTATCCTTTTTTAAGTTGTAATGAACCTCATGAGCAATCCTCCTTACTACCCAATTTCTAACCCCAAAATAATCAGGGACAAATATTGAGTAATAAACAAAAAAACTGACCCTTAATTGGTAATCAGTTGATTGCTTGTTTTGAGTTTTTTGCCCTATTTTTTTGCTATACCCAAACCAACTGACTACCGGTCAGTAAAATAGAAACCGAAATAATACCAGTTGTTGGTTTGCAATCTTGTCATAGGATATTTGTAGATTAACGTAATTCTTCAAATTTGTCAAATATCCAATAAAAAGAAGCCCTAAATCATTTGACTTAGGGCTTTTGGGCTAGAAAAGTGGTTCCGGGAGTACGGCCAGGGCCAAGGATCTTAGTGATGACATTTGGCTTACTGCCTTTGGCCAGATGAACGGTAATACCGGCCCTGGTAGCTTTTTCAGCGGCGATAAGCTTACTACCCATACCATTACGGTTAGAAACTTTCACACCTTCCACGCCGGCTAAGGCCTTGATGGCATCGTCAATTACCGGAACAATCGAAATTACTTTGAGCTTACGGTTCTGAAGTCCATCAACGTCGGAAAGTAAAATCAACTTACTGGCGCCAATACCAATGGCAACAATCGCGGCCAAAGCATCGTTATCTCCCTGATGCTCCATCGCCTTAATTTCCAAAGCGGAAACCGAATCATTCTCGTTAAGAACCGGAACAATTCCGATTTCCAGTTCCCGCCGAATTAAAGCAATTGTCTTTGGGTGTTTGAAGTCTTGATGTGTCCCCTGTATCTGACTGGCAATCAACCCCCGTTTGCGAAAAGCTTCAATCCAATAAGCCATCAGCTTTGGTTGGCCAACAGATGCTGCCACCTGTTTATCAATGATTTTTTCTCCGCCCGCGACACCATTACCACAGGCAACCGCGCCTGAAGTCACAATAACGGGCCAATAGCCTTGCTGACGCAAACTGGCAATCTGTCTGGCTAACGCCCTCAAAATTCTCCTTTTGATCTTGCCGTTTTCGTCCACCAACACATTGGTTCCAATTTTAATGACCACTATCTTTTCCAAAAGAGCATCCTCCTTTCGTTTGGTTAAACAAAAAACAGCCCGGAAGTTGGGGCTATTCTCTATCTTTTTATTACAGCGCAAAAACCCAACTTCCTAAGGCAAAGTTGGTGGGACTGGTAAAGTTGAGTTAAAGCGTTTGTTCATATCAATATCTTAGCAGATTTAAAAAATTTGTCAAAAAGAAAAGGATTAAGCAAAGCTTAATCCTTAAAATACAAAGAACACGAACAATCTTACTCGGCTTTAACCGTTGGGATCGGCGCATGCGCCAAATGGTTTAGAGCGGCTACCATGGCCTGAACGCAAGCCTCAATAATGTCAGTATTAGCACCGCGACCAAAAGCAACCTGGCCATCATGAGCGATTTTGATCATCGCCAACCCCAAAGCTTCCACGCCACCAGTGCTTTTACCAACATCAAAGTCTTCCAAAACAACTTCACCGGGCCAGAGATCACCGCGGACTAATGCTGTCTTAACCGCCTGCCAAACCGATGAGACTGGTCCGTTACCGCTACCACTGGCTTCATATTCAAAACCGTTTCTGCCTAGTAGCACTGTTACCGACCGTACATTATCCAACCGATGATACTGGACTCGCTTGACTGTCAACAAATGCTGACTCTGAGCCGATGTGGCCACACAAGCTTCCTGCATCAACATATGTAAGTCAGCATTGTGAACTAAGGCCTTGGTTTCGGCCAACTGCAGAAAAAGCCGGTAAACTTCGTTTAACAAGTCGCCTTCAGCCTGATAACCAAGTTGATCCAAACGAGTCTGCAAGCCTTTGCGACCGGAACTGGTGCTAAGCGGAAAAGACTCACCAACCCAACCAACGCTTTGAGGCGGCATGATCTCGTAGGTATTGGCATGCTTGATCATACCATCCTGGTGAATACCCGAAGAATGGGCAAAAACGTTGCCACCAACCACCGGGGTTGTGGGTGGAATCGGCCGTTTAATAATGGCTGCCAACAAGCGTGCCGCTGGCCCAAACTGGGTGCTGTCAATTGGACAATCCAACCGATAATACTCAGCCTGGAGCTGCAACGCCTTTACGAATGGCTCAAAACCAGTATTACCCGCTCGTTCACCAATACCGCAAATCGTGGTCTCGGCTTGCCGGGCACCATTCATGACCGCTGCCAACGAATTGGCAACAGCTAACGCTAAATCATTATGGCAGTGACAAGATAGGATAATCCTCTTTTCTACCACTTCACGTAGCGCTGCGATTTGGGCAAACATCGAACCATACTGTTGAGGTTGAGCAAACCCAACGGTATCAGGCAAGTTGATTATACCGGCGCCAGCCTCAATTACTGCTAAAACGATTTCCTTCAAGAAACCAATATCACTGCGGCTGGCGTCTTCAGCGGAAAACTGCACCTGACCAACATGGGCAAAGCTGCAGGCAAACTTGACCGCCTCAACTGCCCTAGTGATTACCTCGGCCGGCTTCATCTTCAGCTTGAATTCCATATGCTGCGGACTGGTAGCAATGAAGGTGTGGATGCGACCCGGCTGAATAGCATTCTGCAGCGCTTCAGCCGCACGCGCAATATCTTTTTCATTGGCCCGGGCTAATGCTGAAATGCGAGCGCCCTGAACCTGGCCAGCCGCCAGACGCACAGCAGCAAAATCAACGTCCGAAGCAATCGGAAACCCGGCTTCAATAGTGCAAACTCCCATCTTGGCGAGTTGTATTGCCAAAGTGAGCCGGTCTTCGGCTGACTGGCTGCAACCCGGTGATTGGGCTCCATCTCTACAAGTCGTATCATGAATCTCAATAACCTTAACCATGGCGTTTACTCCTTAATGTTTCTGCCTTTTACCTCTGCCAACCGTGGCAAAAGTTTTCTTAACTAACCTAAATTGGAAAGGACATGTCTATCCCACAAACAGCGCGAGATAAACAAAAAAGCCTTCCTGAGTGGAAGACTGACTGGTATTTATCTAATGCTATTTTAGCTAGACACTAGTAAACCTTCCACCCTGGGGCTGGCTTAACAACAACAAACCTAGCAAGAGATTAGATTGGGGAAGGTTATATTTCATAGATAATAATAACTTACACTACCGGTTTAATTTTGTCAATAATTATAGCTATTTAGAAAAAACCTATAGCTTCGCTTGGGCAAAGCTATAGGTTAGCAATTAAGGTACAATTCCTCTTTGGTTAGGCTAGGCCGTAGGACTCTAACACCATCTGCCGGTTAATCATCGATGGACCAACAACCGAACCGGTAAAAATCAAAACCTCTGGTCCTTGCAATAAGGCCACAACGCGGCAAGAACCGCCAACGCCTCGGTTAAACTCAAGACAATGCTGGTCAGTAGAGCCGTTAACCCTTAACCCACCGCCTGGCCTAACTTCAATTCTGACTCCTTCATAGATAGTAGAACTGCCCGGCCCTACCGGCACTCGTTTGGTTGGTAATGGCTTTTCCATAGTAATACTCCTTAGTTTGTTCTGCCTTGTTAATTTGCGGAAATAAACAAAAAACTAGTCCTTTTAGACTAGCTGGCTGTTTTGCTTTCTTGCTACTGCTTAAATACCAAACCACCTAGTCTTATGACTAGTTACGACTACGACAACGCTCAAGATTTGGCAAGCAATAGATTTCATAAACTCAGCTTAGCAAATTCCAAAAAGACTTGTCAAATATTAGCAATTCGTATGTGCGTATTCGTAACGCTATTTGCATACTAAAAAAAGACCGACTACTGAGAAACTCAATAGTCGGTTTGAAATCAAAGGACATTACTGGTGGTGGTTTTGGTTGCAGATGTTAATGGCTGCTTCAGCCGCATAAATTGCCGCCATCACCTGGTCAGTATCCAAGCCAACGGTTTGGAATTCGCCCTCACCATTTGGCCCTTTCCAGCGGATATTGGCTTGCACAATAGCCGCATAAGTTCCGCCAGGCGGAATCTTGAGATCGTAGTCAATTAGCTTGGGTACTGAAATCTTATGCTGCTTGGCCCACTTGACCAAGGCGTTCATAAAAGCATCAAATCCGCCATCACCATGAGCGGAAATCTCATATTGCCGCTTATAATAAACGATAGTAGCTGCAGCGGTTGCCCGGCGACCAATCGTTGACTGGGTCGTGGCATGCTCGACTCGAAAAACAATCACGTCAGGCCGATTCAAGACTTCAGCAATAATGTAAGGCAGGTCAGCAATGGTTACCGGCTTACCTTCATCGCCCAGTTTGGTGACTCTAGTAGAGACAGCATTGATTTCTTCGTCATTCAGAGTCAGGCCAAAACGGGCAGCGTTACTGCGAATACTAGCCTTACCGGAAAGTTTGCCAAGAGAATGCTCAACTCTAATGCCTAAACGGCCAGCCGTCAGACATGGATGAACATAGAGCCCGGCCTTAAGATCACCATCAACATGGACACCGGCGGTGGTAACGAAAACATTGCCAGCGATTGGTTTGCTCGGCGACACTCGTCGACCAGACATCATGGCAACCACTTGGCTAGCCGGGCGAAGGTGAGCTTCTTGCACTCCGGTGCAAAAACCGCGCAGATGATCGGTAATACCCACTACCACCTCATCCAAAGCCGCGTTGCCGGCTCTTTCGCCTAAGCCATTAACGGTTAAGTGAACACCAGAGATAGCCCCAGTTTTAACCGCCGCCAACGAATTGGCAACAGCCAAACCGTAGTCATTGTGACCGTGAAAGTCATAGCGAAGCTTAGGCTGCCAGCGACTAGTTTGAGTGATAAAGTCAGCAACCTGCCAAGGACTTAAAACGCCCATGGTGTCACAAAGCATTGCTCGGCTAATCGGCAACTTAGCCAATCCGGCCAAAAGTTTTTTAACATACTGAGGCGAATTAAGCATGCCTTGAGACCAATCCTCCAGATACACATTAACCATCAAGCCGTGAGAAATAGCATACTTAACCGTTATTTCAATGTCTGCCAGATGCTGCTCTAAACTCTTGCGTAACTGGCCTTCGCAGTGCTTAAGCGAACCTTTGCACAGCAAGTTCATCACTTTGCCGCCACCACTCCTGATCCAGTCAACCGACTTTTTGCCGTCAACAAAACCAAGCACTTCAATTCGATCGGCAAAGCCATGTTTGGTGGCCCACTCCATAACCGTAGCCAGCATCTGCTTTTCACCTTCAGAAACCAAAGCCGATGTCACTTCAATACGATCAACCATTAGTTGGGTTAAGGCATTGATGACATAAGCCAATTTCTGCTTGGGCCGAAAACTGACACCCGGCGTTTGTTCTCCATCACGCAAAGTGACGTCAGCAACTTCAATTTGTTTCTCTTTCCTTGACATAGACTGCTATCCTCCATGACGCCCTAGCGTCTTGTTTCTGCCTTTTTCCAAATCAATGAATTGCTAAAGAGCGTCTTACTAAAACTACTGGTTCAAGCAAGACAATCAAAAAAGCCTTCCGAGTGGAAGGCTTTTTGTATCGTCTAACTTGATGTTATCTCATAAGAAAGCTTCCACCCTGAGGCTGGCTAATAATGATAATGCTGATAATAATGTTTTTTCTGGTGGAAAGCATAATTGTATTTTTCTATCTTAAAGGATTACCCAAAAAAAGTCAAGCCAAACAAAAGATTTATCTATCTTTAACAAAAATTAACCTCCAAGCTATATTTGCGCTGCCCAGGCAAAAACATAGCCTAAAATTGAGAGGGTTAACATAATAGCAAAAATGGATAAACCCAAAAACGTACCGGCTTCAGTCAAACTTTTTAACCGCGGCTTTGGCTTACAGCGATAATTGTGGCTTAAATATGGCATTAATAAAAAAAATAAAAACCCAATTAATTAGCTGATATGATCATCAACGAATTTAATCAGGTCTTTTTCTAAAACACGATAAGTTTTGTGGCCAATTTTGGCTGCTCGTAATTTTTTCGAACTAACCCAACGGTAAACCGTCTTTTGGCTTACCTTCATAATCTTGGCGACTTCCTCAAGCGTTAAAATTCCGTAATTAGACACAAAAATAAATTTGGTGACCTAATGGTCAACTTATTTAAATTGTACAAGATTGTGTCCACCATTGTCAAGCATAAGTAAACTATAATAGCAATATAATATACTATTGTCCTGCATTGTCCAATACCAAAATATTCAAAATAACTAAAAAATGGCTTTTTAAGGCCATTTTTTAAAAATATACTAAATTTTAATTCCCTACCTTTTAGGACTCAAACATCACGTCTTCATCAGTCCTTTTGTAGTTATCCACAATATCATTTTTCTTAAACCAAAGCTGCTCCTCATACTTAGCTTCTTCAGGGTTACCGGAAGCATGCACGATATTTCTGACCGCTCGTTTTTTAGTATTAGCCAAAGCCGGCGAATCAATTGAATAATCTCCCCGAATGGTCCCTGGCGTAGCAAAAACTGGCAAAGTATTTCCGGCAATTGACCGAACATTATCAATTGCATGAACACCTTCCAAAAGAATGGCAATAACCGGGCCGGAAGTAATAAAATCAATATTCCATTTGTTTACCATCTGGCCAATTTCTTCAGCTGACATCTTACCAAAATCTTCTCCCGGATCCATACCGTATTTTTCATAAGTCTGCAAAGTTTTTTCCCCAATCCCTTTTAGCAATTCCTTTCGCGAATCGGGATAATGTTTATTGGCTAAATCTTTATCAGCCCAAACCATTTTTAAACCTAAGATCTTTAAACCCATTTTTTCAAAACGGGTAATAACCTCCCCTATCAAACCACGTTTAACACCGTCAGGTTTGACTAGGACTACTGTTCTTTCTTTTCTTAATTCCATAAATTTATTTTTAACCTGTCTGCTAGGCAGGCAGGAATGATTTAATTTTTTCAACCACCTGACTTGGCGTCATTGAAGCTTTTACTATGTAATCAGTTGCACCCAAACTTTGACCTTTTTCAATATCTGCCTTTTGGCCTAAGTTAGACAACAACAGAACCGGAATGTCTTTAGTTTTTGCATCTTTTTTTAACTCAATCAAAACGGCAAAGCCATCCATTTTCGGCATCATGATATCCAAGAGGATCATGCTTGGTGATTCCTTTTGAGCCAGATCTAAACCACTGAGTCCATCCTCAGCATTAATGATGTTGTAACCCGAATCTTTAAATTTCAAAGTGTACATTTCAAGAAGTGATTTGTCGTCTTCAATAAGTAAAATTTTGTATTTTGTATTTTCCATATAAAAACATTATAGCAAAATATCAAATATTTTTCAAGTGAAATAATATTTTTAGCGCCAAAATTTTTGACCATCGGAATGAATTATTATGTCACCAGCGGCAAAAGTGCTTAACCAAGAGATTTTTAACTGTTCCAGGCGCTGTAGAACTTGCGGACTCGGATGGCCAAATTTATTAACCCCAAAAGAAATTATTGCCAAGTCTGGCTTAGCTTTGATTAAAAAATTTTGGCTTGAGCAAGTATTGCTGCCATGATGTCCAAGCTTTAAAACATCGGTTGAAATTGGTATTTTACTAGCCAATAAGTAATCCTCTATCTTAATTGGTGCATCCCCCGTAAATAACGAGGAAAAATGATTATAATTTAATTTTACAACAATCGATGAATCGTTTTTTTCTTTAAAATTTTTGCCAGCCAGTGATTGCTGCGGATAAAGAATTGATAAACTAACCTCCTGACCCAAATTTATTCCCTTAACATCACCAGCGACCAAAACCGACAAATTTTTATCTTTAATCGTTTGCCAAAAACTTTTATAAACAGCAGAGTCATCAGAAATTTTAGTCAACAAAATATTTTTAACTTGGTAGCGTTTTAAAACTTCAATCAAACCGACCAAATGATCACTGTCGGGATGAGTTAAAATTACTAAATCAATTGTTCGGTCGTAAAAAGGCAAATATTTTCCTAATTTATACAAAACTAAATTATTCACTCCCCCATCAATTAAAATATTGTAACGGTTTGGGGTTTTGATAAAAATACTGTCACCCTGGCCGACATCAAAAAAATAAATCTGTAAATTAGCCGGTTGAAGTTGAAAAAATAAAACTGCGGCGGTCAAAAGTAAAACAATGGTTAAGGTGGCATAAAAGCTTAAAATAATTTTCTTGGATTTTTTCATACTTAAATCAGAAATTAAGAGCAGCCAAAGGCAAGCTGCTAAAAAAAGCAATTGTTTTTATTAAATAAGTCATTATTAACCAAACTGGCCAAAAGAAATATAACGAGGCAAAAGGAAATAAAAAACTAAGCATTAATGAACCAAAACCAATTATGGTTAAAGGCAATATCATTGGCACCACTAATAAATTAACTATTGGGCCACTCAAAGACAGGCGGCCAAAATTAAAAACAATTACTGGCATCGTTGCCACTTGCGCTGCTAAAGTCATGGCTAAAGCTTCAGTTAAGCCAAAGCGTGAAGGCAGCTTGGCCAGTTTAGCCTCAAAAAAAGGATAAAAATAAATCAACCCAATAACGGCTAAAAAAGAAAGCTGAAAACCAACATCATCGCGTAAAATTTTTGGACTTAAAAAAATCATTACCGAAGCCGAAAGCAGTAAAGCGTTGGTTGAACGATTCAATCGGCCAACATAAATTGCTAACATTGAAATCCAGCCCATAATCGCTGCCCGAACAGCTGAAGCCGGAAAACCAATCATAGTAATAAAAAAAATTAAAATCAAAGTGATTAACCAAAATGATTTTTTTCTAGAAATATAGCAAGCTAAACACACTTCCAATAAAATTGCCGAGATGATGGTAATGTTCATACCTGAAATGGCAACCAAATGGCTGGTACCGGTAGTTGAAAAATTATCAGATACTTCCTGAGGAATGCCGCCGCGCGAACCAAAGTTCATGGCAAAAAATAAACTGGCCTGCGGTTCGGGTAAATTCGCATTAACAATTTGCAAGACTTCATTTTTAAAAACAAAAATTTGCTGCAAGAAATAATTACCCTGACTTGATTTAATTAAACTAACTTTGGGATAAGAACAAATAACATAAATATCATCTTTAGCTAAAAAGCGATCATAAGCAAAACCGGAAAAAGGTTCAGGCTTTTTTAGTAGACAAGAAACCGAAAGTAAATCACCGTATTGATACTGCGGATATAAACTAACATTAAGTAAAACTTTACCACTCACAGGAAACGGTCGACCATTGACTATTAACTGCTTGGCTTGCACGATTAACTTTATTTTATCAATTCGCACGTCGGGTTCTTTAATAACCAAACCTTCAAAGCTAACTTTTTGATTATTATAAAACCAAATTTTTGTTTCTGAACTTACAGGCAGACTTAATTGATATCGCAATATACCTAAAGCCAAAAATATTATACCGAGGCAAAAGTAACGCCAAGTCGGTTTTGACCAAAACGATGCCACTAAAACCAAACTAAATAAGATAATTAAAAAAACAAAAAAATAATCAACCAAAACAAAGGACGCCAGGCCAATGCCAGCAATAAATAATAGCAGAAAATAGCGAAAAATTTTAGATTTGGTGGATAACATATTTGACAAATAGATTAAAAAAGAGGGTAATGAAATTAGGAATTATCACGGTGTTTCCGTAGAAAGGAGGCGAGCCATGCCTTCCACCATTGCTTCAGAAAGAATTAGCCTTGCTGAATACCTGCAAATGCAAAAGGAAGAAGTTTACAGCGATCTGAATCGTTTAGGCGCTTGCCAAGAATTTGGTCCAAATCCAACCGATAATCAACTGTGGCAGCACTATATCCACTCTCGCCGAGCCGAAGAAATGGCTGGCATTCACAGCGATCTCAATATTCTCGGTTCCAGCGAAGTTATTGGTTGCGATGTTATGTCTTTGTCCTTTGAGCTGCGTGAAGCCGTTCTGACGGCCACCTATCAATTCTGGCAAATCATCTGCGCCAACCAAGCGGCTAAAAACAATTAGCGCCCGAGGACTCTCTAATTTGAGCCCTCATTTTTTTAAAAAAACAAAAACGCCCAAACCGGGCGCTATGTTGATTGTGTGTTGATTTATCTTGCCTATCTTGCTAAAAACTTATCTTGTGCCTTGTTACGTCCCAATCTCCCAGCTAGCCAAATATTTCTTCTGCTCTGCGGTTAAAGTATCAATACCCACTGCCATTGATTTCATTTTTGTCTTGGCAATCCAATTCTCAATTTCGGTTGGAATATAATAAACTTTATTCTGCATTTTTTTATAATTTTTAACCACGTATTCAGTGGCTAAAGCTTGGGTAGCAAAACTCATATCCATCACTGAAGCCGGATGACCTTCGGCCGCAGCTAAATTAATCAGTCTCCCCTCGCCCAACAAATAAATTCGGCGGTTATTTTTCAAAGTATACTCGTCAACAAAATTTCTGACATTCTTAGTTAATTTTTTAGCCAATTTTTTTAGAGCAATAATATCAATTTCAACGTCAAAATGTCCGGAGTTACAAACCACGGCACCATCTTTCATTTTCTTAAAATGCTCAGCGCGCAAAACATGAATATCACCGGTCAGAGTACAAAATAAATCACCAATGGCTGCCGCTTTGGCCATGGGCATAACCCGAAAACCATCCATCACCGCCTCAATGGCTTTGATCGGATCAACTTCAGTCACAATCACGTTAGCGCCCATACCACGGGCTCGCATGGAAAAACCCTTGCCACACCAACCATAACCAGCTACCACCACATTTTTACCGGCTAACAAAATATCGGTCGCCCGAATAATACCATCCAAAGTTGATTGGCCAGTGCCGTAACGATTATCAAACATATTCTTAGTCTTGGCATCATTGACCGCAATAATCGGTACTAACAACTTACCTTCTTTTTCCAAAGCTTTTAAACGAATCACACCAGTAGTGGTTTCTTCCATTGAACCTTTGACCTTAAAAGCCTGATCTTTATATTTGGTATGAAGTAATGATAATAAATCAGCGCCATCATCCATGGTAATTTCCGGCTGATGTTTGATCGCGGCAACTAAATTACTATAATAACTTTTTTTATCTTCGCCGCACTTGGCAAACACTTTAATCCCATAATTTTTAACTAAAGCGGCTGCCACATCGTCTTGAGTCGAAAGCGGATTAGAAGCACAAAGCAAAACATCAGCCCCGCCAGCCTTTAAAGTCCGAACCAAGTTAGCGGTTTCGCAAGTAACATGCAAGCAGCAAGAAATTTTTAAACCTTTCAAAGTTTTAGCTTTAGCAAATCGTTTTTTAATTTCACCCAAAACCGGCATATCGCGCTCAGCCCATTCAATTCTTTTTTTACCCTCGGCCGCTAATTTGATATTTTTGACGTCGTATTTCATTATTTTTTTAATTAATCTTAACTAAAATATTCTATCATTTATTTAATTTTCTGACAATCCCCTGATTCGCATCCACTTCCACTAAGTCACCATCTTTAAAAACTTGAGTGGCAATTTTGGTACCAATAACGCATGGTATCTTTAATTCCCTAGATATTATAGCGGCGTGACAAGCGATTCCGCCTTCATCAGTGACTATTGCCTTTACCTTACCTAAAAAAGGAAAAAACCGAACTGAAGTCATTGGCGTTATAATTACTTTGTTTTTAACATTTTCCAAATCATCTAAGCTAAAAACTTTTTTAATACGACCTTTCGCCATGCCCCGATAAGCCACTTTACCCTGGATGATTGATGTAGCCTGATTTTCTAATTTTATCTCTTTCTTCTCCTGCATCACCGCTTTCTTACTGGAAAAAATTTGCACTCGGTTTTTGCCAACCAAGATAAGACAATGCCTATTTCTTTCTTGAAGAATTTTATTATTTGTTTTCACTTTCTTTTCTGAAAAAAGGCTTAGCAGTTCGTTGGGAAAAGCGGCAAACAATAATTTAGCCTTAATATTTTTCCTTTGGCCAATTTCTTTAAAAAGTAACGGCAAAAATTGATCTTGAATCTGCTCATAATAAGCTGTACCTCTTAATTTTCTAAGTTTATTTTTTGTTTCCTTAGATAGGTCTGATTCTTTAAAGACCATGCCATAATATTTGGGTATGGTAAACAAAGGAAAATAATCAAGATAAACTGCCAAAAAACTTTTAAATAAATTTAGAAGCTCTAAGTCGGTCAAAGAGCTCATTTTTTTAATTTTCAAAAAAATTTTTAATTTCTTATTTTGCCGGTCTAATTTGCTTAGAATGATTAAAAATTTAGCTTTTTTATTTTTTAAAAAATTTAGAAAAAACTCATACTCTTTGGTATCCCTATAAGAATATACTATTCCTTTTTTGTAGATCAACAAAAAATTTTTAAAACTAAAACCAATCTGCTTATTAAAAAATTTAGTATAACCTAAAAGAATACAATAAGCGGTAAACAAATCAATTTTTCTCTCCGTAAATTTTGTCCATCTCTTATCTTTCATATCTTCCTACTAATTTTCTAAGTTTGCTTAAGTCAATATCGTATTCTTTGTCTCGCAAAATCAAAGTGGCCTTCACCTCGTTATCAACTTTCTCTAGGTTCAAAGAGAAACCTTCGGTTTCCTTAATCGGGCCACCAATTTTTTCTATAAAACTGTCGCCTAAAGCATCTTTGTCGGTTTCAACATTTTCACCAATACTATAATACAAGAAAGGATGCATCATTACGTCATGACTCACTATAGTTTTTGGAATTTTACTGACCCTGGCTTTTTGCTGTGAATTGTTTAATTGATCCACTAGACCTAAAATGACTACTGAATAATGAGCTGCTGCTTCCTGAGGCGATATCGTCTCCTCAAAAGGTTTTTTATCTTTAAAATCTAAATACCACTGTTCAGCCGCCGCCTTTCCTTTCTCTCTCATAATTTCACGATACTGATTTAAAAATCTCCCCTCGTCTCCACCCCAAAAATCATCAGCCCCAAGATGCCGGCTCTGAATTATTCTACCTTTACCTAAACCTAAAACTTCATCGCCTTCTTGCCAAATTGTTTCTTGCATTTTTTGGGCCGTATCGTCAGTCCTTATCACTTCGCTAACGTAACAATCGCCCGGATTATAAGGTGGCTTCAATAAAGTTACTGCTTTTGCTTTTTTCTCTCCATTTTCTGTTAAAGGATTAATATTTTCTCTATCCCTTTCACTATGACGACGACAATCAATAGTATAAGCAGTAACTAATTGCTCATTTTGCTCAGGAGAATAAAATATTTCTTTTTCCATAATAATACAACAATATTTCTATTTAAAGTTTTTCTTGAAAATTTTGCCAATACCTTTTCTCCAATTCTTTCCTGGCAAATTTATGCGTCTGGGTGCCATACTTCTCCACGGTGTAAACCGAAACTAGGCCAGCTAACCGACCAACTTTAGGCAATGGCCAGTTATTCAACAAACCATGAATCAAACCAGCGCGATAAGCATCGCCCGCCCCGGTCGGGTCGGAAGTGTTGCGTGGCTTAGCTGACGGTATGCGCAACATCCTGAGGCCGCTTGAGGCGGCCAAAGGATCTCTGTATTGGATAATTGATCCCTTTGCCCCCAAGGTAGTAACTAAAATTTGAGTTCGCTTAACTAAATCACCATTTTGCCAACCGGTCTTTTTAGAAATTAAATTGATTTCGTAATCATTGCCAATTAAAACTTTACTGCCTAAAATCGCTTGCTTAAGCTGGTTGCCGGAAAGCGAAGTAGTTTGTTGGCCCGGATCAAAAATATAAGCAATCTTTTTTTGTTTAAAAAGTTTTGGCAATTTAATCATATCAACGGGATTTTGCGGCGAAACAATGGCCAAGTCGGCTTTGGGATTTAAGCTTTGGGATTTAAGCTTTTGAGTGACTGGCGTATTGATCGCGCCCGGATAAAAGCCAGAGATTTGATTATCGGCCTGATCGGTAATAATATAGGCCGAAGCGGTGTGTTGATTAGGTATTATTTTAATTTGGCTTAAATCAATTTTGTTTTTCTTAAGCCAAGCCTCGTATAAAATAAAATCCTTAGACCCAACGTGGGCTAAAATTGTCGGTCTTTGACCAAGCAAGGAAAGATTATAAGCAATGTTGCCAGCCGTGCCGCCAAAACTTTCCTTTAAGTCCTGAACTAAAAAAGAAACATTCAAAATATGCAGTTTATCCGGCAAAATCTGATCCTTAAAATAACCGGGGAAATCCATGATCCGGTCATAAGCAACCGAACCGGTGACTAAAATTTTTTGATTCATAATTTTAGGTTTTTTTGTTTTTATCCCCTCACCCCCAGCCCCTCTCCCCGCTTGAAGCGGGGAGAGGGTGTCCCGATGTTAAATCGGGACGGGTGAGGGGTCCAAAAAATTAAATATTAACTTAAGTCACTATCTTTATTACCTGGTAAAAATTCCTTTTGTTTATATAAATAACTTAGTTCATCTTCATTGGCATATTTCAAAATCGTTGTTTTCCAAAAATCATAAGGAAAATAACCGGCGTCAAATTTTATTGAATCTTTACTGTGCGGTTTTGATTTTTCAGCGATTGATTTATAATCAATTATTTCAAGGGGCTGAAAAATTGGATGGTTTTGTTTAATTAATTTTTCGGCACTCGGATAACGGCTGGCAAAATCGGAAAATAATTTAGTGTAAGATTCAAAGGGATTTGGCAAACGCCCGTATTCACTATCAACATTTTCAAACAAGGTATGATTACCGCCAAACGCTTCGTGCAAAGCTTCGCCAAAGGCATCAAATTTGTCAGCGAATTTTACCAACTGAGCCTCTGCACCTTTGAGATCTAAAAAATCGGAAAGCAGCTTTTGGTAGTTATAATCAGCAATCATTTCAGGAAATAACTCAGCCACTTTGGCAATCGCTAATCGCTCTCTTTGGTTTAACTCAATTTTTTGCTCGGCCGAAAGCTTTTGTTTATGACCAAATTCAAAATCACCCATAATAATTTCGTGATCATCGTGAACCAAAGCCATAATTTTGGCCTTGTTGCGATCTAGTGAATCACCAAAGGCCGCTTGAGCATACGGCAATAGTTCGCTTACCAACCAACAAACTTTTTTTGAATGGATTAATAAATCCGGCCGATAAAAAACAATTTGATAACTATCAAACCGCGTAATTTTTTGCAGCTGTTCTTGTCGATTTTTGAAATCAGAAAACAAAAAATCTAAATTTATATCACCGTCAGCCGTCATAAATATTATTCAATTGATTACTTTTAGTAAATTAACCTTTGCCGATCTTGGAAATAGTTTCAATCAAAACTCTCTTTACATTATTTACATTTTTTTCAAATATCTCTAAAATTTCTTCCCAAGTCACTGGCTTTTCATCTTTTTTCCAACAATCATAATCAGTTGACATAGCAATGGCCGCATAAGGAATACCGGCTTCATTAGCCAAAATCGCCTCGGGGGCAATACTCATATTAATTATATCACCGCCCCAGCTACGAAACATGTGTGATTCGGCTCGGGTGGAAAATCTAGGACCCTCAATTGTAACAACAGTCCCCTTGTCGTGATGGGCAATATTCAGCTTCTTGCAAGATTCAATTAATAATTTTCTTAAATCTTTGGAAAACGGATCAGCCATGGGTGTATGTTTGGCATTACCAGCCCCGCCGGGAAATTCTTCAAAAAAAGTCACAGCCCGATGCCGAGTAAAATCAATAAACTGGTCTGGAATTACTACGTGACCCCTGTTAATCTCTTGCCTTAAGCTACCACAGGCCGTAGTTGCGATAATATAATTGCAACCCTGATCTTTTAAGGCTTGAATATTGGCCCGAAAATTAACGGCCGTTGGCGGAATTTTGTGTTCTTTGCCGTGCCGGGCAATAATACAAACATCAATACCGTTTAACTTGCCACAAGTCAAAAGTGAAGTTGGCTTACCAAAGGGAGTATCAATTTCCAAATCTTTAAAATCACTTAAAAGTTTTGGATCATCTAGACCCGAACCGCCGATGATACCGATTTTTATTGCTTGATTTGACATATTTTAGAATTAGGAATATTGAATTATGAATTAGGAATAGTTTACCTTAATTCATGATTCTTAATTCATGATTCAATATTTTCGTTATCATAATCTATTAAAAAATGTACTGGATAATTCAACTCTGCCAATTTCTTAAGTCCGGGTAGAAACGACAAATTAATAATTACATCAATACCCACAATTTCTCCACCCATTTGTTTGACTAAATCAACGGTGGCCAATATCGTTCCACCAGTAGCTAATAAATCATCAATGATAATTACTTTTTCACCGGGTTTAATCGTATCTTGGTGCATTTCAATCGTATCAGGCTCATATTCTTTTTCATAACTTGCCTGCTTGGTCGCATAAGGTAATTTTCCTTTTTTACGAACCACTGATAAACCAGCGCCCAATTTATAAGCCACAACCGAAGCCAATAGAAAACCTCTGGCATCAATACCAACCACCTTTTCAATCCCCTTGCCTTCGTAGGGCTGGCACAATTCATCAATAATTTTTTTGAATGCCTCCTTGTCTTCAAAAAGCGTTGTTATGTCAAAAAATAAAATTCCGGGTTTGGGAAAATTGGGCACTTTGCGAATTTTTGAGTCCAAATATGCACGATCCATAACCTTAAATTAAGCTTTAAATTATAACTTAATTGTAGCCAAAAAAACCAATAAAAACAAGGCGAGAATTTTAACTTCGCCTTGTTAAATCTTATTAATTTTATAACCTGCCAATCTACTTCCTACCTTTCTGCTACCCTGGTATTAACAGTCATGATAAAGTAAAAAATCAGCCGGCCTATAAATCTAAGTACCTTTTCAATTCCCTTGGCGTGACTTCAGTTTTCTGTTCATCAATTTCTATGTTTTTAGCATCAATGAATCTATCTAAAGTATGTTTAGTAATTGAATTGATGATTATTTCATCTTTATTTAATTCATCAATCGCTTCTTGAAGCGAGCCTGGCAGGCTAGATATTTTTAACTCTTGCTTTCTGGTGCTGTCTAAATGATAGATATCTTCTTCAACTGCCTTAGACAACGGGATGTTATTTTCAATTCCGTCTAAACCGGCCTCTAAAATGGCGGCAAAAGCCAAATAAGGATTACACGACGGATCAGGCGATCGAAGTTCAACTCTGGTGGATTGCTCACGGCCGGGCGTAAACCGCGGGATTCGGATAAGGGCCGAACGATTCATTTGGGCCCAGCAAATATTAACCGGGGCTTCATAACCCGGAATCAATCTTTTGAACGAATTGGTAGTTGGGTTGGTTAAGGCCGTAAAACTTCGGCTATGTTTGAGTAATCCAGCAATAAACTGATAGGCAATCTTTGACAACTTGTAACCATTATTATCTTCGTAAAACAAATTATTACCTTTTTGGTCAAATAAGCTTAAGTGAACATGCATACCTGATCCATTAATGCCGGCAAATGGTTTTGGCATAAAGGTCGCATTAACACCATAGCTTTGCGCAATCGCCTTGATAGTAGTTTTCAAAGTAATAATATTGTCAGCAGTATTTAAGGCATCAGCATAACGAAAATCTATTTCATGCTGACCAACGGCTACCTCATGATGTCCAGCTTCAATTTTTATGTTTAACTCAGATGAAGCCTTTATTACATCTTCCCTAATTTTTGAAGCAACATCAAAAGGCGAGAAATCAAAATAGCCACCGTAATCATGAGGTACCGGAGCTAAATTACTGTCTTTCTGCAAAAGAAAAAATTCTAGTTCAGCGCCAACATTTAAAACATACCCTTTTTCTTCTGCCTTTTTCATGGCTTGGCGTAAAATGTAACGCGGGTCGCCGCTAAAGGGTTTTAAATCCGGCCCATAGACATCACAGATAATTCTCGCCGCCTTATTATCTTTTGTACTCCAAGGTAAAGTGCAATAAGTTTTTGCATCCGGCATTAGCAGCTGATCACTCTCGGCGATTCTAGCAAATCCTTCAATTGACGAACCATCAAACCAGATCCCTTTTTCCAAAGCCCCGGGCAACTGCTCGGTCGGAATAACGACATCTTTGGGTACGCCCAAAATATCGGTAAACTGCAAATGAATGTACTTAACATTGTCTTTTTCTACTTTTTCTAAAAGTGTTTCTTTGCTCATAGTTAATTGTTTCCGCCATAGGCGGAAATTGTTAATTGTTAAACTAAAAAAAGGCGTCAAATTAGAGGACGTCTTCGTCAAACTTCTGACACGCCGTTGTGTCATCTATATATTAGCATAACTGGAAAATTTTGCAAGGTTGAGATGTGGATATCTTAACCAAAACCCCTCACCCACTCAGTAAAACTTAAGTCCCTCTCCCCGCTTGAGGCGGGGAGAGGGTGGTCGCCTCGAGCTTGTCGAGAGGCGACCGGGTGAGGGGCCCTACTTGATCACTTCTTGGGCTAAAATAATCGCCTCAGCCACTTCTTTTAGCGACCGACGCTTATCCATACTTTTTTTAACTAAAAGCCGATGAGCCTCCTCTTCAGTCAAACCGCCGTTTTTCATCAAAATCGCCTTGGCCTTGTTAATCAATTTTTGGGTCTCCAAAGCTTCTTTTAAAACATTAGTTTCGGAAATCAATCTTGAGACTTCCAAAATTCCGCCGATTTGTTTAGCAATGGTTTCTAAAAAGCTGATTTCTTTTTTCTGATATTTTTTGGATTTTTTGTGCTGAACGTTAATGACGCCAATCACGCTGTTTTTAAAAATAATGGGTACGGATAAAAAACCTTCAAATTTATCTTCGGGTAAACTGGAAAACAATTTGAACCGCTTATCTTCATAAGCTTTGCTAAAAATTGCTACTGATTTTTTGGTTTCCGCTACCCAGCCGGTAATACCTTCACCAACTTTCATTTTAATCTTAGCTAAATTGGAATGATGCGGATTTTGTGAGGCTTTTAAAATTACTTCATCGCCAGAAATTAAATAAATAAAACAAGAATCAGCTTTGGTGATTTTACCAATAATTTTTGCAATATTATTCAAAATTTCTTTCAAATCAAAACCGTTGCCGATGGTATCAATAATCTCCTGCAAAATCGCTAAATTGTTTTTTACGTCTGAATTTTGATCCTTAGACATATCCTATTTTACTTTATTATATTGTTCAATCGCTTCATCGATAATTTTTATATCCTTAATTATTTTACTGGCTGGCTGCTGCTGATACCCCTTAATCCAGACGACGGCTTGACTGATATCATTAACAATGCAATCTGAGGTTGAATAAATAAACGGATTAACCCAATCTTTTATCAATTCACCCTCAAAAATAACATTTGATTTCCTATGGTGCGAATTTTTGGGTAAAACCACGACCACCGGCCTGGAAAAATACTTGGCAATTAATATTTCCTGTGCGGTTCCTACTCCTAATTTCTCTTCAGCATAAACTACCACCAAATCGGAATTCTTGATTATATCTGAATCATGGCCAAAAGTTATAAATGGCCTTGTCTCGTCCAGCCATTGATCGCCGTAAAAAAATTCGGCATTCTTAATCTTAGCCAATTCAGTTTTATACTTGACTTTCCAATCCTGCCAATTTTTTCTAGCCTTATCACCTTTTGGGATAGGGCCAATTAGACAAATCTTGAAAGACATATTTAATTACTGTTTACTATCAACCATAAACTACAAACTATTTACTATAAGCTAACAGCTAAAAGCTCTTAAACCACGCCACCGTTTCTTTAATTCCCTCTTCTAGTTTCACTTGTGGCTGCCAACCCAACTCGGTTTTAACTTTGCTGTAATCCAAACAACTTCTTTGCTGCTCGCCGGGTTTGGCCGGTCCGTGAGTGATTTCAATGTTATCTTTGATATTATTTTTAATTAATTCAGCCAGCTGATTAACATCAGTTTCAACACTGGTACCAATGTTATAAGTATCAATCTTGGCCGATTCCAAGGCCAACATATTAGCCAAAACCACATCACCAACATATACGTAATCCCGCGTTTGCTTACCATCTCCCCAAATTGTTGGCGACTTTTTCTTCAATAGCTGGTCGCAAAAAATCGCTACCACACCAGCTTCACCTTTGGCATTTTGGCGCGGACCATAAACATTGGCATAGCGCAAGATAACATAAGGTAAGCCAAAAATTTGATGATAATAATACAAATATTTCTCAATTGCTAGCTTGGCAATCCCGTAGGGTGAGATTGGTTTTTCCAAATAAGTTTCGGGCGTGGGAATCGTTTCGGCTTCGCCATAAATCGCGCCACCAGTTGAAGAAAAAATTATTTTTTTTACCCCAAAATTTTTACAATTTTCTAAAAGATTAATTGAACCTAAAATGTTTTGTTCAGCGTCCCAAACCGGATCAGCGACTGACTTTCTGACATCAATTTGCGCCGCTAGGTGAAAAACTATTTCGGGTTTTTGTTCATTAAAAATATCAGCCAATTTTTTATCGGTTAAATCAAGCTTAAAAAATTTGGCTTTTGGGTTTAAATTATTCTTGTTGCCAGTTGATAGATTATCAACGACCAAGACTTCGTGATCTTTGGCAATCAAAGCGTCAACTATATGGCTGCCGATAAAACCTGCGCCGCCGGTGACTAGAGTTTTCATATTTTAGCTTCTTAGCTTATTAGCTTCTTAGCTTATTAGGGAACTAAAAAGCTAAAAAGCTACCACCTAAAAAGCGGCTACAAAACTTTTCTAAAATATTCTATCGTCTTTCCCAGCCCTTCTTGCAGCTGCACTGTCGGCTCCCAGCCCAACTTCTCTTTTGCCAAACTGATATCCGGCTTTCTCTGCTTTGGATCATCTTGTGGTAATTCTTTATAAATAATTTTATTTTTACTACCAGCCAAACTAATTACCATTTCTGCCAATTGTTTAATCGTAAATTCACCCGGATTACCTAAATTAACCGGTCCGGTCCAACCGTCAGACTCCATCATGGTGTATAAGCCCAAAACTAAATCGGAAACAAAACAAAACGACCGGGTTTGGCTACCATCACCATAAATTGTAATATCCTGGCCCTTTAAAGCTTGAACGATAAAATTAGACACTACTCGGCCATCATCCCAAGACATATTCGGACCGTAAGTGTTAAAAATACGAGCGACTTTAACTGGAATCTTATCTTGCCGATGATAATCAAAAAATAAAGTTTCAGCGCAGCGCTTGCCTTCATCATAACAAGCCCGCGGGCCGATTGGATTAACATTACCATTATAACTTTCGGGCTGAGGGTGAACATTGGGATCACCATAAACTTCAGAAGTTGAGGCTTGTAAAACCTTTATACCGCCACCAAGTTCTTTGGAAAGCTCCAAACAATTAATCGCTCCCAAAACATTGGTTTTGACCGTTTCCACCGGCGTTCTCTGATAGTGCACGGGTGAAGCCGGGCAGGCGAGGTTGTAAATTTGATCAACGGCAACATTAAAAGGTTTGGTCACGTCATGCTCCAAAAGTTCAAAATTAAGATTATTCAATAAGCCCTCAATATTACGTTTTTGACCAGTAAAAAAATTATCCAGACAGACAACCTGGTTTCCTTTAGCTATTAAGAATTGACAGAGATGCGAACCAATAAACCCCGCACCACCAGTGACTAGAATTTTCATAATCAATAGAAATCAGAGAGCAGATGTTAGAAATCAGACCAAAACCTATCGCTGATTTCTATTCTCTGTTTTCTGTTCTCTGTTTATGTATTTTAAATACGATTTAACGAATTCGTCAAGCCCCCCGTCTAAAACCGAATCCGGATCAGTAGTCTCAAAGTCAGTCCGATGGTCTTTAACTAGCTTGTAGGGCTGTAAGACGTATGAACGAATTTGATTGCCCCATTCAGCGGACAACACCTCTCCCCTAATTTCAGCCAGCTCCTTGCCCTTAGCGGCCTCCAATAGCTTCACCAACTTAGCTTGCAATAGCTTCATGGCAATCTTTTTGTTCTGAACCTGTGAACGCTCACTTTGTGATTTAACCACTACCCCGCTTGGCAAATGAGTAATCCTTACAGCCGAATCAGTGGTATTAACACTTTGACCGCCGTGGCCGCCGGAACGAAAAACATCAATTTTTAAATCTTCAGACTTAATTGCTAACTCTTCGGCATCGGCCAAAACCGGCATTACTTCAACCAAGGCAAAAGAGGTGTGACGCATTTTTTCCGCGTCAAAGGGCGAAATTCTTACCAAACGATGAACCCCGGCTTCTGATTTCAAATTACCATAAGCGTAATAACCAGAAATTTCTGCTGTCACGCTTTTAATACCGGCTTCCTGGCCCTTGGTTTCATCAACAATTTTTACCGAAAAATTTTTATTTTCACAAAAGCGTAAATACATGCGCAAAAGCATTTGCGCCCAATCTTGAGCTTCGGTGCCACCAGTACCAGCATGAATGGATAAAATCGCATCATGGCTGTCGTACTTAGCAGAAAACAAAACAAAAAACTCTAATTTTTCAAAAGTTTTAGTTAAATTATCAACTTCCTTGGTCAATTCTTTTTCTAGCGTTACCTCATTTTCTTTTTGGGCTTCTTTAGCCAATTCTAAGTTGTCATCAATTCTTTTGGTAATACTTTCCCATTGTTCAACCACCGACTTTAAATTTTCGCACTTCTGGCTGACCGTCTTGGCTTGCTGTTGATTTTGCCAAAAATCTGGCTGGTTGATTTCTGATTCTAATTTTTTGATTTCACGTTTCAGACCAGCCAGGTCAAAGTAACCTCCGAACGGCTGCCACTTTAGTTTTCAGCTCACTTAAATTTTGAATAATTTCTTTCATCTTGTTAATTCAAATATAAACTATAATATTTTAGCGACTAACACACCCAGAGCTACGATCAAAGGTCATGGCTGTACCAGCATTATCACAAAGACAAAAATTGCCTAATTGATTACGGTACCACTGCCCGCCAGTATTTTGGCACAAACCTTTTTGCTGAGTAAGTGAAGCAGCAGTTTGACGTGAAACCCGGTGGCAACTCTTAAAAACCATTTCTTTACAGTCTATACAGGCCGGCTGATAAATTCCTTCACAAAAATCATTCAAAAAACACTCCTTCTCGTCCAAAATATTACCACAAATGGCCAAACTGGCTGAATAATGATTAACCAAAGCATCAACTTGCTGGCGGTAAAGAACTGCAAAAGTAACTCCAATCATAGCAACAATGACAAAGATGGAAAAAATAATAATGGTTCTTTTTGACATATTATTAAAATTATTAACTAACGTTTCAAAATTGATACAAAAATCTTTTTAAATTTATTTTGTTTCCAGATTCAATTTCAATCCCCTCTTTTTTTAAAAGTGATAACTTCTTTTTGCTCCCCGCGACATAACCCCCGACTTGGCCGCTTGATTTAACTACGCGATGACAAGGAATTTTTACCAGACAGGTATTCTTATTTAAGGCATTGCCAACCGCCCTGGCCGCCTTGGGTCGATTTAAAACTTCGGCCAACAATTTATAAGTTACAACCTTACCTTGAGGAATTAATTTTACCTTATTTAATACCTGATTTTGAAAAGACTCTAATTTTTTAGCTTTGATCGGCATACTACCTTTTAAGTTGCTGTTGCAGTTGTTCAAGACTATTGATACCGGCTGACTGCGAACCCAAAAGCTGCTGATACGAATCAATTGTCTGTTTTAATAAGGGCGGCAAAAAATAAATTCCCAAAATTGTTGGCACGACAATAATTAAAATTTTTACTACTGTCCAAACTCGTTGCCAGGCAATCCAGCGCCGCAAAGCCAAAACTGCCTCCTTAGTCTCTAAAGAAACTTTTAAATTTTGCTGCAAAAGCTGCTCTAGCTCATCAATTCTTGGTTGGTTGGACTGATTATTTTCTTCTGCCATATTAATTTTTCATTCCTTGTACTCTAATAATTATACAATATTTTACCAAATTTAGCCAAACAAAAAAGAACTTAAATTTAAGTCCTCTTTTGTTTATAAATTCATTGATTGATTATAGTTTTTACAGCTATCTGTCGTCTAGTGGCTAAAAATAAAACCGCTTCATATGCGCCAAACAAGGCTCCGGTGTAAACTAAATCGCTTAGCAAAGTGGCCCTAAAAAACGGCAAAGCCGCAATAAAACAATGACTCAAGCCGGCTAAATTTTTGGCATACCAAGGAGAAAATTGCCAAACCGCTAAGTTAGTAACGGCAAAAAACAAAACTGAGGCAAAAACACTGGCGGCAAATATTGTCTCAAAACTCTTATATTTTTTCAACTGGCTGGCCAAAAGACCAATTATCAAATAACTGCCATAGACTGCTGCCATTAACGGCCAAGAATAAAAACCAATAAAAAAATCGCCAATTAGCATTGTCAGAGCCAAAACTGGCAAAACATACTTTCGACCCAAATAAAACCCAGCAAACAAAGAAATGGCCGCAATCGGCGCAAAATTGCCAACGTGAGGCAATAACCGGCAAACAATTCCCAAAGCCACCAAAAAAATAGCGGCAATAATTTTAGTTCTTGTGTCCATATAATTTTTAATGCTTTATTAAATTAAATTGGTTAGAAACATATTTCCACTCAACAATATCACCGTTCTTTAAACTATAATTGCTGGCCCCGGTTTCAGCGTAGATGTTGTCAACCCAATAATGCCAAAACTGGTTGGTCTTGTCGCTATTGGTATATTTGTTGATTGATTCAACCAAGACTCCTAATTCCTTGCCATAATCTTTGGTTTTAAATTCTAAGTTACTGTCCGTTGTCACCTTCTTTAGTAAATCTAAAACCGTTGCCTGGTTGGTCAAAGCCACATTGTTAAAAGTTTGCACCTGGCCATCGCCAAAATCAAGCATTAAATTAACCTTGATCTCCTGCTCTAATTGAGCTTGATTAACCGACGGTAAATTGATTGGCGGTGTCCAAAGGCCTTTTTGGCCGACATAAACCCCACCACAAAAAATCGCAGCTAAAATGATGATTTTGATTAATAATTTCATTTAAACTTTGGGGTTATTTTTTAAATCCTTAATTTTTCTATTCTTTAATAATTTTACTCCAAAAATAGCAACCAGACAAGCTACAACTAATACTCCAACCAAGTACCAAATCCACCAACCACAGCTAACAATTGTGATTGGAATTTTTACGCCCGAAGCAGCAGCCAATCCCGCGTTAGCCAAAGGGTGGGCCACCACTGAAATATTAGTATTAAATCGGCCTGGATTTTTTAGATTAACTTTTACTTTAACAATTTGGCTGCCATCGGGCTCAAGCCGAAAATCAGTTGGTTCCAATTTGAGCTCTCGCTGCAAGCCGTCAGGATAAATCTCATAGCGAGCGGGCTCTTGGGAAATATTGACCACTAAAAATTCGCTTATCACTTCCCGGCCAGTAATGGCTAAGATATTAATTTCTTTAGGTTTTACGCCAACGCCAATAGCTTGAGCTTGGTTGGCTAAAAATAGACAGACTAAAGTCATTGTTACCCAACCAAGCTTTTTAATGGGATTATATCTTACCATAAATGATTATTGCGCTTGGGCCCAAAAAATTAATTCACCAGTCTTAATCCCCGAACCAATGTAATTACTAGGAATGGTTAAGCTGACAGTCTCGGCTTGATTAGTCAGGCTGGCCAAATCCAAGCTATAGCTTGACCAAATTTTACTACCAACCTGCAAACCAGAAAGAAATACTGAATCACCGCTGACCGATGAGGTAATCTTTAGATTAACCGTTCCGGCATTATTTAAAGTTACAGTCTGGCTAGCTGATTTGCCTGGCTGTAATTTACCGAAGCTAAGCTGACTGGGAGTAACTTCAAATATAATTGAATCACCGGCAATTTGGCCACGGCCGCCCTGATCAACTTCCACCTGCAGACCGATATTTTGTGAAACTCCGCTGCCAACTGCCACGACCTGCTGGTTACTGCGAATATAATTAGATTTTTGCGCATACAAAGTATAATAGCCATCCGGTAAAGTTAAGGTAATCTGGCCTTGGGCATCAGTCTGATACTCCTGGTCTGCACCAAAAACTGTTGCTTGAGCCAATGGCTGCCAGCCTTGGTTATAATACTCAACTGTTGCCGTTACGGTCTGGCCGGATTCCGGTTGATTATCATTAACAGTAATTCTTGTTGCTCGGTCAAAATCAGGATAAGCTGGTGAGCTGGTATCCGGGTCATAATAAATCAAAATTTCATCACCAATTTTTAGCTGGTACTGTTCCAGGCCATCATTGGTTGTTTGGTTGTTAATCAAATACATCCAATAAGCCGGATTATTATTGCCAATCCCGGCGATTGAATCAAGAAAAAATGTCCCCCAGTCGCGATTACCAGTGAAAGTATAGTTACAAACACTTTGACCAGACACTAATAAATCATAAGCCGTAGCCCCACTGGAAAAATATTTATCACAAATCGCACCCTGGGGGCCTTCAATCCTCAATAAATAATCACCGGTTTCAGTTTGCTGATTTTCTTGACCACTGCCCGAAAAATGGCTTAAAGGCAAAGTCTTTTCTGACAAAGCAATAACTGCGTCTTGCGTGGCCATTAAATTAGCAGTCTTGTTTGCCGCGGTTCGGCCAAACGAACCATCATTATTTTTTAATGACTGAATATAAGCAATCGGATTGTTTCCACCTTTCTGCCATAAAGCTGGGCTTTGACCGACTTTTCTAATGGCCCAAACCACCCAGCTGGTAGAATCAACATCGGATTCATTACCCGCAGCCCAACCCCAGCCGCCATCACCATTTTGAGCTAAGGCCAAATAAGCCAAAGCTTTGCTAATCGCGGCATTATCAGAACTGACTCCAGCTTCAATTAACGAAATAGTAATTATAGCTGTACTATTAGTATCGCTGATAACACCAACATTATAACCCCAGCCACCATCAGTATTTTGTTTGGTTAATAAATAACTCTTGGTTTGAGAAATCTCTTGACTGCTAGCGGCTAAACCCGCGGCTGATAATCCTAGAATGCCGAAGCTGTCATCCATTAACATTTGAGCATCACCAATTTGACCATCGGCGTAAAAATTCTTAAGTTGGCTGACGTAATCAACATTACCAAAAGTGTAAGGATTTTGGTTCAAAGCGGTTACGGCCAAAATGGTTTTAGCGTAATCCAGTGGCGTATTATTGCTGGATTTCAAATGGTTGCTAGCAATATCACTAGCCGAAGCGGCAGCCAAAGCCATAGTTACCCAAGGCGTTTGGCCAGAGGCCTTTAAATAAGTGACTGAATCTGAACTGACGTCGGCAGCCACTAGCACTGGCTGAATTAAAATCGCCAGACTGCAAGCCACCAACAAAAAAGTTTTGATTTTGCTTTTCATAAACAAAAATCTCCCTTTTCGAGGGAGCGGTTAGATCATCCATTTTAAAAACGGACGGCCACCGACTCTTAATCTCGAAGAGTTTAGTGAATTAATTAAGCTTTGATTTTAGCGACCTGACTTAGTTGAGTGCAGCATCACCCCTCGATAACTCGGGGTAATTTTTCGTTGCACTCAAAATCACAGTTGCGGACCAGTGGAGGGTTTACACCTCACTTCGTAAAACTAAAGCTTTTTGTCAACGCTATCGTATAGGCTAATTAGAATATTAGAACTTTTTAATTACCCATATCGCAATAGCACTTCATCCCGACCGCCGAAGCTCGAGCATAGCGAGAGCGTAGGCGGGTTAAGGTAATACCATTTTAAACCTCTAAATTTTTACTGTCAAACTTTTCTGTGGATAAAAACAGAAAATGGAAATCAGTGATCAGAAATCAGGCGCATAGCCAATGACTGATGACTGTTCTCTAGTTTCTAGTCCTCTATCCCCCTTCTGGCCACCAACCCCTGCTGATATGGGTGCTTAATTTCTTTCATTTCCGTCACATAATCAGCCAATTTAATTATTTCTGATGCTGCCTTGCGGCCAGTCAAAACTAATTCCACTGACTTAGGTTTGTTTTTGATCAACTTAATAATTTCTGGCACCGAAATCAATTTAAAAAAACTGGCCAAAAATATTTCATCCAAAATTACCAGATTAAATTTAGAACTTTTTAAAATTTTCTTGCAAAATTTCAAAGCTTTTTTAGCTTCAACTTTATCATTGGGTTTACCTAAGCCATAAATAAAAGTTTTTTGGCCAAAGCGCTTGACTGTAATTTCCGGCAGTTTCTTTAAACTGTTTAACTCGCTGTAATCCTGGGCTTTAAGAAATTGAACAATATACACTTTAAAACCCGCACCTACAGCGCGCAAAGCCAAACCTAAGGCGGCTGTGGTTTTACCCTTACCATTGCCAGTATAAATATGAATTTTGCCTAAATTGCTTTTCATAAATCTTCTTCGGTCATTACCTTAATACCATTTTGCAAAAGCAAGGCGGCTAAAACCCCATTGCCTTCAACTAAAGTCCGGGAAAAATTTCCATCATAAGTTTTGCCGTGGCCACAAGAGGGACTTTTAGCTTTTAATATTGCTAAAGTTGCGCCAGTTAGCTTGGCGATTTGCAAAACTTCTTGGGCACCTTTAATAAACTCACCAGAAACATCCGTACCGTCCGGTTCCACGACTTTTACCTCCCCGATTAATACTCTATCACCCTGACCACCGTTAATTTCGGCTCCGGGCCGTGGAGTACTTTGGCCGCCATAAATTTCGGGGCAAACGGGAATAAAATTTTTATCTTTAACAAAATCTAAAACCTTCTGATTAAGTCGATTACCACCCTTATAATCACAGTTTACACCTAACAGGCAGGCGCTAACTAAAATTGTTGGTTCTTTTGCCATAATCCCATTATAAATCAATCCTTTGCCGTTGACAAAGTATTCCTCATTGTGCTAAAAACAAGATGGCAAAAGAGATAGTCTCTGGCGCCATTGAACACTACAATTGGCTTTATTTGCTTTAGAGCAAAAAAAGCCGGCTTCTTTTTTCGAAGAGAAGTGCACAGCTGCTTTAGAGCAGCGCCTGCTTTAGCAGGAAAAGGATAAAGATAATGGGAGAAGATAGAAAAAATCTGACAGAAGCATTGATATTCCAAGCGGTAGAAAAACTGTTTGGACAGTCAACACTTACATTGCTAAAGGAACTTCAAGATTCTGCTGAGATGTGCCGGCAAATTGAGGCCATTGTTATGGCCGAATACAAAAAACCGGCCAACCAGGTAGAAATGCTTTGGCTACTGCTTCGTTTGACTGAATACAAAGTGCTGTTGGCGGCGGTGTCACCTACCACAGCTTCCGGTGATGATAACCAACTGAAAAGTAACTGTGGCCTGGCTGTATTAAACAAAGCCATTGAAATTCTTGGCTACAAAAATTTGCGGGCAGCAGCAGTCGGAGAAATGCTTTACCACATGGCGGTAATCTGTATCTTCAACCATGACTTGGAAATGAGCCTTGGTTTCTTCAAAGTTATCGTCAATTTCAATTTCAGTTCGGGCGGTGATTTAGATACGGAAATAGCCAACGCCATCCGGTTGGCAATAGTCAATAAAAATTCGACAGAAAAAATACCTTTGCCTCGTCTCCTCTGCTATTCTCAGATGCTTATGAACCAGGCGGCGGCGCAGACAGAGGCTGACAAAGTTAAGCGGGCAAGACCGCTGCTGAAAGTTTTACTTCATGCCATTATCAATACCCTGGATTTGCCAGAGCTTCTCTGTGCTGCTGAAATCTTGAAGTTGCTGACGGTAACTAAAGAAAATCAAAAACAAGGTTTGGAATTTCTCAGGGCACTTATGCCGGTCTTGGTTACGGCAGCGGAAGCTGAGTAGAAAAATGGCTAAAGCAAAACCAAAACATTTTGCCCCATCACCATTTCGCCATCAAAGACCACGGCATCTGCCATTTGTGCAATGGTATGATAAGCGCTGGCGATTATTATGAAGGTAATGTCTTTGTTGAAATTGTCAGCCAAAGAGGCAGGCGAAAGAAAAAAGAAATAAGGGTAATAAAAACCCACTTTCCGTGCCCTGACGAACTAGACGAAATGGAAAAAGAAGCCGCCCAAGAACGCCAAGAGGAAAATGGTTTTCAAGGCGAAATTTTTCAGTTAGCTGCCTAAAATGATTTAGGTGGCTTTTTTTATTATTAAAAAGCAAATCCCCGCCTAGAGGGACCTGCTTTCGTGTTTGTTAGTTAAACTTTAACTTAAGCCGCAAAGTTATTCACAGAGCAGTTTAAGCTATTTATATTATACCAAAAATACCATGATTAAAAAAGAAGAGGGGCAAGACCGTGCAAAAACGACCTGCCCCTGATAAAAATACCCTCCAAAAATTGCGGCGGACCAAAGACCAAAACTACGAAAGGAACCAGGGTCCAAAGCCCTAGATGTAACTACTGCACGAGGCTGAACCCCACTTGGCACTGACATGGTCGACGCTACTGTAGTAGAGCCTGGGCTCACCGCCGCCGCGACACAGGTTGGGCACCTTGCCAGCGTCCTTAAACCGCGAACCAGTAGCATCAACGTTGTGCCGCGCGAGAACATCTGTATGGATGTCCAGAGCAATGGCGCCGGTTGCGATAACGCGCAGACGGCCTTGGTCCTCGATAATGGTTTTTTCGTCTTCCGGGGTAGTTTTGTCGGTGCAGAACTGCTGGCCGTCTTCCACGTCAGTCAGCCACCAGGCGATGCCTTCAGGCAATTCCACTTCGTCGGTGATCTCGTCGTCGGTCAGGTAGTTGGTGCCATCATTGCCTATGTACTTGGCCATCAGCATTTGCACACTGGCGGTCAGAAAGTCCTTGCTGATGGCGGCAAGTATTGGCAGATGGGTACCGATGATCGGCACGTTCGCGACCTTGGCAATCGCCGCTTCTCGTTTGGACTCAAGGCAGGTGACAATCGCGTCAATCTGTTCTTGCGTGACCTTGCCTTTTGCGACGAGCTCGCCGAGCCGCTGCCGCAGACAGGCGACCTGCTCGTTGGCCATGGCCAGCAATTCCTCGGCTGTGTAGACCTTGTGCTTGCCGACCAACCCTTCCTTGATCTTTCCGAGAACTTCATCAACCTTGTCCGGCGGTACGTTGATCAGGACATCAACTGCCTCGTTCACAACCTTCCTCATGTCCATGTTTGTTTCTCCCTTCGGAAACCTATGTTTGCCACTGCTCTCCGTGGCTCGAGATTTTCTCTGAATTTCAACAATATTGGTACTAAAACAATAACATGATAATATATCATTTATTAAACCAAATGTCAATAATAAAATACCTAAAAATAAACTCCCGCCTAGAGGAGCTTATTTTTTGAACTTATATCCAGTTAATTAGACTGCTATACCAAATGAGAATAAACTTACCTACTGCTTTTTCTATACCAAATTAACCGCATTTAGAAAAACCACAAGATCGGCACTTCAAACAGCCTTCGGAAATCTCTAAAATATTGCCGCATTCCGGACATTCCGGCGCCGTACCAAAATCCGCAATATCACGCTTAATATTTAAGCCATTGCCATTATGAGAAACTGGCGCTGGATCTGGCGCTGGTTTAGCCATCGCCTCTTTAGTCACCTGATCAGCCGAATGAAATTCTAAACCCAACTTGGGCTGATTTTGAGTGATATGACGCTCTAAAATTTGAGCAATGGCGTCAGGCAGGGACAAAACCATTCCACCCTCAGTCCAAGACGGCATCGGCCCTCTAATCCCTTTAATTTGCTTAATTACCTCTTCTGGCGGAATTCCGGCGCGCAAAGCTAGCGACAGCAAACGGCAGACCGCTTCTGACTTGGCCGAAAAGAATCCACCGGCCTTGCCAATTGTGGCAAAAACCTCAAATGGCCGGCCTTGCTCATCGTCATTAATGGTGGTAAATAAATCACCATAGGAGGTAGTAATTTTATAGGTAGTTCCCCGCATTGCTGCTGGCCGTTCTCGTTTATAAAAAGGTTGGGCCACAACTGGCTTTTCTTCCTTTGATTGGTGGGATTTACCAGTGGTTAGAACTTGGACTTCCCGGCTGCCATCACGATAGATCGTTACTCCCTTGCAGCCGGTTTCATAAGCCAATAAATAAGCCTTGGCAATATCTTCTTTAGTAGCGGTATGAGAAAAATTAATTGTTTTGGAAACAGCATTATCAATATGTTTTTGAAAAGCCGCCTGCATCCGAATATGCCATTCCGGACTAATATCGTGAGCCGTGGTAAAAATTCTTTTTATATCATCGGGTATTTCGGCCAAATCTTTAATTGATCCGGCTTCCGAAATTTTTTCCATCAATTCTTTTGAATAAAATCCTCGCTCTTTGGCAATTTGCTCAAAGTAAGGATTAACTTCAACCAATTCCACCCAATCATCACCCTTTTTGCCGATATGAGATTTACGAACATAGGCCAGGGCAAATAACGGTTCAATGCCGGAAGAACAAGAAGCAATAATGCTCAAGGTGCCGGTTGGCGCAATTGTCGTTCGGGTGGCATTGCGAATACCTTCGCTTTCTGAAGTATCGTAAATACTACCTTCAAAGTTAGGAAAGACGCCTTTTTCTTTGGCCAAAGCCACCGAAGCTTTGTCAGCCTCTTGTTTGATAAATCGCATTACTCTTTCGGCTAAATCAATGGCTCTTTGGCTATTGTAAGGAATTCCTAATTGAATTAACATATCGGCCCAACCCATAATGCCTAAACCAATCTTTCGGTTATTGCGAGACATTTCCCCAATTTCTTTGACCGGATATCGGTTCATGTCAATTACATCATCTAAAAATTGAACCGCAATCTTTACTAATTCACCCAAGCGTTCAAAATCAATCTTGCCTTCCAAAACGAAATTGGCTAAATTGATTGAACCCAAATTGCAAGATTCAAAAGGCAGTAACGGCTGCTCGCCACAAGGATTTGTACTTTCAATCTTGCCAATATGAGGAGTAGGATTGAACTTATTTATTGTATCAATAAAAATTACTCCCGGATCACCATTTTTCCAGGCGTGCTCAACAATTTTGTCCCAAACTTCCTTGGCTTTTAGCTTAAAAGCCAGCTGACCATCGTGAGGATTGATCAAATCATACTCTTCGTCACGGTCCAAGGCTTCCATAAACCGGTCAGTAATAGCAACTGACAAATTAAAATTATTCAATTTATCATTATCTTCTTTAGCGTTAATGAATTCTAAAATGTCTGGATGATCTACCCGTAAAATACCCATGTTCGCTCCCCGCCGAGTGCCGCCTTGCTTGATCGTATCGGTTGCTGCATCAAAAACCCGCATAAAAGAAATCGGACCGGAAGCTAAACCGTTGGTCGTTTTGACCACGTCTTTGGCCGGACGCAAACGAGAAAATGAAAAACCAGTGCCACCGCCTGATTTGTGAATTAAAGCCGTCTGTTTAATCGCTTCAAAAATATCTTCCATTGAATCACCAACGGGTAAAACAAAACAAGCTGATAATTGGCCTAAATCCGTGCCCGCCCCGGAAAAAGTCGGACTATTGGGTAAAAAATCCAAATTGACCATGATTTCCAAAAAGGCCCGCTCCAATTCTTCCTTCTTCTCTTTGGATAAATTATACTTGTCTTCGGCTTTAACAATAAAACTTGATACCCGCTTAAACATTTCCATTGGTTTTTCCACCACTTTGCCGTTTTCATCCTTTTGCAAATAGCGGCTTTCTAAAACCTTCAAAGCATTTTTCGTTAATTTCAGTTTTGGCTCACCAACTCCAAAAATCATAAATATTTATAATTACTTAATCTTTAATTGAGTGAACAAAAAATAAGACAATTGGTGCCTTATTAAAAATTTTTAACCAACCACACTTTTATTTTTCTTTTCTGAAACTTATTTTATTTTTGATTTTTTGTTCCTACTTAATATTTTACTACTTCGTCTTTTTAAAAACAAGCTGGGCAAAACTGCCAAAATAAAGGGTTATTTTACTTCATCTTTTTCCGGCTAAAGGCGGCGGGCAGGCCCGCCGAAATCACCAAAATCCAAACCTACTTCATTTTTTTCCGGATGAAGGCGGGAATATCTAGCTCCTCCTCCTCGGGTGTTTTGTCAACTTCTTTAGCAAATACTTTTTTGACAATTTTTCTGGGCAGCCTGGTGATTTCTTCTTCTGACCGACGATTTTTAGCTTCAATAAACTCACTGGGCGTATAAGCTGATTCTTTGGTCGCTACACTTTCGGCCATATTGGCATTGCTGCGCGTTTCCCGACCAGAAAAACCAGTGGCAATAACTGTAATTTTTATTTCATCCTTCATGTTTTCGTCAATAACCGCACCAAAAATAATTTTGGCGCCCGGATCGGCTGACTGGGTAATAATTTTAGCCGCCTCATTAACTTCATACATGCCCAAATCTGCACCACCAACAACTGTAAACAAAATCCCCTTGGCCCCATCAATTGAAAGCTCAAGTAACGGGCTAGAAATTGCGGCTTTAGCTGCCTGAGTGGCCCGATTTTCACCGCTGCCTTGACCAATACCCATTAAAGCCGAGCCGGTTTCTTGCATAATCGTTTTGACATCGGCAAAATCAACATTAATCAAACCCGGCATGGTAATAATTTCAGCAATGCCTTGCACGCCCTGTTTTAATATTTCATCACAAATTTTAAAAGCTTCTAATAAAGATGTTTTTTTATCAATAATTTGCAATAATCGGTCATTGGGAATCGTGACAATAGCATCAACTTTGTCTTTCAAGCTGTTATACCCTCTTTCGGCAATATCGCGCCGTTGGGCACCTTCAAACGAAAAAGGCTTGGTCACCACCGCTACGGTCAAAGCTCCGGCTTCTTTAGCCATATTGGCAATCACCGGCGCTGCACCGGTACCGGTACCACCACCCAAACCACAGGTAATAAAAACCATGTCCGCTCCTTTAAGCAAGTCACGAATTTCACTTTGGCTTTCTTCGGCTGCCTTGTTACCAACTTCCGGATTCATTCCTGCCCCCAAGCCGCGAGTTGTCATTTTACCGATATGCAGCTTGGTATTGGCTTGAGAATGATGCAGGGCTTGAACATCAGTATTAATTGCCAAAAAATCCACTCCTTTAATCCTGGATTGGACCATTCGATTAATAGCAGCACCACCCGAACCGCCAACACCAACTACTTTGATTTTGGCAAAAGTTTCAATTTCTGGTTTGATTTCGGCCATAGAATTAGGCTTTATCTTTTTTATACTCAAATCCTCCTTAAATTTATAAATAAATTATCTTTTAAACCCCTTAAATTTACCAAACAACCCTTTTAGGTTAGGTAAATAATTAAAAATTTTACCAAAACCGTTTTGACTTTGCTGGCCCTGAAGCTGACTGCCCCAAACCACTAGCCCAACAGCTGTTGAAAATGCCGGATCATTGACCTTGTCAATTGCACTGGTAATACTTAATGGCCGGCTTAGGCTGGCGGGTAATCGTAAACGGATCTTAGCGGCTTCAACCAGATTAGTCAGCTTGGATCCGCCGCCGGTTAAAACGACTCCCGCGGGTAGCTTACCACTTTTGTCTATCTTTTTCAACTCGGTATCAATCTTGTCAAAAATTTCTTCAACCCTGGCCTCAATGATTTCGGCAATATACTTTTTAGACACAAAATTGCTCTCTTTTCCTTCCAATTCACCAATATCAATCTCGTCACGTTTACCAATTCCTTCGGCAATTGCCGAGCCATATTCCAATTTTATTTTTTCCGCCGTATCAATTGGAATTCTTAAACCAATGGCAATGTCAGAAGTGATGTGATCAGAACCAACCGGTAAAACTGCTGTATGTAAAATATCGCCTTCTTCGAAAACCGCTAAACTGGTAGTTGAACCGCCGATATTAATTACGACTACTCCCAATTCCTTTTGCCGATTAGTTAAAACTGCTTCAGCAGTAGCCAAAATTGAAAGGACTAAATCATTAATATGAATATGGGGCCGGTAAACTGCCTTGGTTAAATTCTTTATTTGTGAACTTAAGCCCTGAATAATTTGTGTATCCACCTCTAACCGTACGCCAGTCATGCCTAAAGGATCTTTAATTCCACTTTGGCCATCAACGGTAAAACCTTTAGGAATAACATGTAAAATTTCGTAGTTAGGCGGCGTGGCCACTGTCCGGGCCGCTTCTATTGCCCGCTCAATATCATCTTCAGAAATTTCACCATCAGAACGAGCCACCGCTACCACTCCCCGGCTCTCTTGGGAAATTATATGACTACCGGATATTCCTACCCAGGCGCTATCAATTGGTACCCCAACCATTCTTTCGGCTTTTTCCAAACAAGCGGAAATCGAAGAAACCGCATCTTCAATGCTACTGATTATCCCTTTACTAATACCTTCAGCGGCTACTTCCGCTGAACCAATAATATGAATTTTACCTTGTTGGTCGGAAACATTTTGCCCCACCACCAGCCTAATAGCGGTTGAACCAATGTCCAAACCAGAAATGATTTCTTGCTCAGCCATAATTTTTAGACTCTTTCAAATATATAAGATATTTTAACATAAAAGTAATAAACCGACAACTCCTTTACCTGTTGATTAACCCTAACGGACAAGGATTTTCTCTTCTAGGCGTTGCATCACCTTTTTTGGCTTGGGCTTTTGGTGGTCATAGCCTAAAAGGTGCAAAAAACCGTGAATCAAAAGCATTTCTAACTCTAAATTTACGGAGTGACCTAAAGCTTTTGCCTGCTTGCAGGCCCTTGAATAACAAATTACAATTTCACCCAAATAATTAGCTGACAGCTTGCTAGGTTTTGACTTATAATCTCTTTCGCTAAAGCTTAATACGTCAGTAACCTTGTCCTGCCTGCGATAAATTCGGTTAAATTTTCTGATGGTTGGGCCAGAGACTAACGCAATTGAAACTTCTAAATTATCTTTGAGCTTTAATTCCTTTTGAATTTTGACCAACCATTTACGCCAAATTTTTTGAGCAATCTTCTTTCCACTCTGCTGGTTAACCGCAAACTTCATCATACCTTAAGGATTAACTTTAAAACTTTTAACCATGGCATTAAGGGTGGCCAAAAAATTCAATTCTGATAAATTACCGGCGTTATAAATTAAAACAAAGATTTTGCTGCCATCTGGCTTCATGAAATAATAACTTTGATTATCAGCTGAACGCAAACCGGACAAGTTATTAATTTTTACCTCTGTTAATTGGCTTAAACTGTTTTTTGGAAATTCTCTTTGGTACCAGTCTCCCAGGGATAAGTTACTGCTATTATCAATAGTCAGCACTTCAATAAATTCGCCATCACTAGCGGTAAATAAGACTTCACTTTTTGCCTGATCTTGCTCTTTGACCGTCCAATTCTTTGGGTAAATAATTGAATAGATCGGCTGGTTGTAAGTCAAAAATAATCCGGAGCCAAGCAATGTTTGATTTTTCTGAGTCGGATCATAACCACTAAGCAACTCAGCCCCGTCTTGATAGCCGTCACCGTCACTATCAGCATTATTTGAATCAGTGCCATATAAAGATTCCTCGGCAGCAGTTAAGCCATCATTATCAGAATCTAAAGCCGATGGCAGCGGAGCCTGGGTGGCAGTATTGGTGTTTGAATTAATATTAACATTGGTATTGATATTAGCATTAACATTTATATTGGCGTTGGCGTTGATATCAATATTGGTATTAGCATTAAAATTTATATTGGTATTAAGTGGCTGGTTAGTGTTCTCGTTGACTGCTTGATTTATATTGGTATTAAGTGGCTGGTTAGTATTTACCGCAGCCTGATTTTTCTTTAAATTTTCATTTAGATAAAAGGCAACTCCAATTAAACCACCAATCAAAAGTACCCCGACTAAAATAATAATAATTAATCCGGTTTGTTTCTTTTTTGGTGCAACATAAAATCGTTGCGGCATAACATGAATTCGCCCGGATAAGTCAGAATCAATCTGAGATATCGGGGTTGCACCTTTTTTTTGTTTTTGTTTTCTAAAACCAAACATAAATTAATAATAGCAAATCTAAAATCCAAAGGCTAAATCCAGTTTAAAAAAATTAAGCCATTTGGTCTTACTACCGATCACTAATTGATTAAGGATTTTGTTCAATATTTAATAATTTACCTGCTCCTTTGGGATCATACCCATTCTTTACCTCATCACCGTCTTTATAGCCATCCCCGTCAGTATCGGGGTTATTTGGATCGGTACGAAAAACTTTAACTTCATCACGGTCAGTTAGACCATCGCCATCAGTATCGGGGTTATTTGGATCGGTGCCATACATTCTTTCTTCAGTATCAATTAAACCATCTTGGTCACTGTCTAAATTTTGGTTTGTTTCACTATTAATATTACTATCAATATTAGTGTTAGAAATATTACCCTGATTAACTATGTCTGGTTCATTATTAATAGCGTTATTAATCGGCTGATTGCTATTCAAAGGGACAGTATTGGTATTTGCCAATGGCAACTCCGAATTTCGGTCACTGGTAAAAAGACTATAGGCATACCAACCCGAAGCGGCTAAAACTACTATTGCCACTAACAGAATAGCAATAATAACCAAAATCTTTTTATACTGTTTGGCCATTGGTTCCTTAGCGTCTGTTACAGCCGCTTTGGCATTGTCTACCATTTTGTTCCAATCAGGCACGATTTGCGCCGGGCCTTTAACTAAGGACTGCCCCTGATCAACTTCAGCCAAAATGTCTTCTGGCTCATTGCTGGAAACGGGGCTAGGCCCAACCGAAGTTGGCGCTGGTGTTGGACTGCCAGTTGGTAAATTTTGCGGAATTTGATTGTTGCTATTTGGGTTTTGATCAAACATACTTAAAAATATTAGAAAATTATTTTATGGCCAAGTAAATAGTTTTTTACAATAAGTATGGCTAGATGAGGTGTAATTACTGCCGCCATTGACTTTAGGATCACCCCAAACTGGCCAAGGATGTTGGCTGGCAAAAGCACTATATAAACTACTAACCGCTGAACCGGTATTAGCATTGCCATCTTTGCTATTTTGCCAAGACGCACCAGGGACAAAGCTGACTAATTTCCAGTCAGTAGCCGGTAAAGCTAAATCACCATCATTGATAGTATAGCATTGACTGGGCAAGCTGCTAACCGCGCCAACATGTGAATAAGACTCAGACCATTTCGGCACGGTTCCAAAGACACTGCAAACATCAGTACCGGCGTAATTGGCAAAAATCCCTCTAATCTGGCGATTAACCGCTGTGGTATAAGCCTCAAAGGCTAAAACATTAGCATTGGTTCCAGTATTTAAGCTAAAGCCACTGGGTTTAAAATAAATCTTGGTCCCCTTGCCACTTGAGTAAGGAAAAGTATAAGCCGAATCACTCCCCTGGCCGCTACTGCCAATAATCTCACCTTTCTGTTTATAGCCATTTGGTAAAAACAAATTACCGGTCAACAGATTACCGTTAAGATAAATATTCAAATAATCATCAGCGCCAAAAAGTAATAAACAACTATTACTGCTGTCACAGCTGCCTTCAGCACCACCTAAGCAAGTATCATAGACAACATCGCTGGTCAAACCGCCAACGCAGATATAGCCATTGCTGTAACAACTGGTTTTACCTTTAGCCGTATCAATAGTACAGGTTGAACCAACATTACTGATATGGCTGCAGCCAAGCGCACAAATGCCATCATTATCTAAATCATTGCTTGAGTCATAAGGACAAGGATCAGTTATATCAACTAAGCCGTCACCGTCAGTGTCGCTACCACTAATACATTGATTAATATCTTGGCAAATACAACTACCGCCGGTACAACCGGTTGTACCATAACATTGATTTGAACCATTTTTGTCTTCTTTGTAGCCATTAATTGCCACGCAAGTCCCACTGGTCCCAGCTAAACTACATTCCGAGCAAACAACACTGCAATAGTTGTTGTTTGCTTGGCAGCTAAAACTGGTACCAGCACCTTGGCAAGTACCACAACCACTGCAGCTTAAAGCACTAGCCTCACAATTTAGAGTTGTAGCGTTACATTGGCTGCAATTACCCAAGCAAGCCACGGCTGATGCCGAATAATTACAAATATTACTGCTGCAAGAAGCAATAGCACAGTTGCCCGGAATGCCAGCCAAACAATCATTAGCTGTTTGACAACATAGGGCGCTACCCGACTGTTTGCCAACACAGCTTGAGTCAGCACAATCAGCTTTACCGTCACAATTATTATCTAAACTGTCTGAACAATATCCGGTTTCAGAAATATGATAAGTTGGAATTGTTGTATAATCGCAGCCTGGCCACTGACCAGCGGTATTGCAGGTTTCCTGAGACCCAGCACATACTCCCTGTTGGTTGGCACAGTTCCGTTTTGTCCCCGGATTACAAGCCCAGCAATCAGCATCAGCGCCGTCAACTTTACCGTTACAATTGTTATCTAAACTGTCTGAACAATATCCGGTTTCAGAAATATGATAAGTTGGAATTGTTGTATAATCACAGCCCAGCCACTGACCAGCGGTATTGCAGGTTTCCTGAGACCCAGCACATACTCCCTGTTGGTTGGCACAATTTTGTTTCTGCCCGGACGTACAAGTCGCGGTCGTATTACAAATACCGCCATTACAGAAAGCTGGCGTTGGCCCGCACAAAGCCGGGCTAACTGTATCTAAGCTTCCATTATGAGCAGCAATGCATGATCCCCCTGCACCATCAGCACAGGCTTGGCAGGGTTGGCTACATTCATCTTCTAAGCCAATAGCGGCAGTTCGGTTAACACAGCTACCAGCCGAGCAAAGCGTACATTGGCCAGCACATTTGTTACCGTCCGGAGCGTTAGGCTGAACTTCGCAATAGTGAATATTGGCTCCTGACAAACCACAGCGATAACAAGCCGAACAGTAATTGTCATTTTTCTGGCCCGAGCCTGAAGCACTTTCCCAACAACAAATCGCACCGCCAACCGTCGGCTTACCAGCACAGACAAAGTCATCGCAATCGGCATAGCCATTGCAGTCATTATCTTTACCATCATTACAAACTTCTAAAACCGTCGGATGAATACCAACATCATTGTCATCACAATCATTGCCCGCCCGGTCACTATACTTAGTCCCCCGACAATCAGGTTGACCAGCTACCTGGCTGCAAGTACTAGCCTGAGTACTGTAATAGTTATCATTGTCAGTATCAGTATAATAAGTAACTGTTTGAGTTGATTGATCAATACACCTGTTATTAATACAGTCTTTGCCAGCCAAACAGCCACAATCCTTGCAACAATTACTGGCACTCTCATTATATTCACATTTATTATTACCACAAATAATTGTCAAACCCTTATTGACGCTACCTGCCGGGCAAGTGCCGTCCGGACCAGTAATCACAAACTGACCCCAGCCACCAGCCGGCCCATCCGAATCCACTCTCACCACATTACTGTCTTCTTGCCAGGAACAAATATTATACCAAGCAGGATCTCCAAGAGCCATATAGGCATATTTGCCGGTACTGGTAAGCTTAAAGGTTACTATGTCACCACACTTAAAAGTTATTCCGCTGTTTACACCGTTGCTGTCCAATAATTCCCATTTTTCCCAACTATTGTCAGTTACATCACAATTATTTTCGCGAACATGCATATATGGTGTACCTTCAGTTTCGGCAGAAAGGCCACAGAGTAAATCGTCTTTGCCTCTAATGTAGATTGTATCATAGCCATATTGAGTGCCAGCCGTTCTCATACAAGCATGATTTCCGGCTGTAACTTCGCCGTGAACAAGGTCAATACCGACAAATTGAAATACTTCACGCTGATCGCTGCTACCATGCAAAAACAAAGGTACCGTACCAATCCAACAATCAAGCATAGTACTCATACAATTAACTTCAATATCGTCAGCTTTTAACCAATTATTAACACTATTATCAAGAACTTTTAAAGCAAAAGTGTCTTCATATTTCAAATTACATTTTATTTCATTGGAAAAATTTTCACCAACCGAACAGCAGCCATCACCGTGCGTGCCAATGCAAGGCTTTGGCTTCTGGCAGGCTTCACCGGTGTTGGAATTAATACAAACCACATTAACTTCGCCACAATTACCCGGACTACAAGCCCCGGGCAGGGCACAAGCCCAACCGCCACCGGCTTCTTGGCCATGGCAGACCGGCGCCGCGACCGCCGAAAACGGACAATAAGACAAACTTAAATCTTTAATTGTTACCGTAGTGCCAGCATTCTGTTTTATACCCTCAACTGAAACATCAATATTTTGTGAATTGGCAGTACAAACAAAAGATGGTACCGCCAAATTTACTGTACTGCTATAAGCGCCAGTGCTGTATTGATACTCCCCTAAAGTATTTAAACCTGATTTAAATTTAACCCGGATTGGATTAGTCAAATTGTCAATAATTTTAGTAGTGATTCTATTATAAAAATCAAGTGCATTGTCTGAATACAAACAGTAACCGCTACCATCACAAGGACCGCCACAATCACTGCCAGTCTTGCAATTAGAAGACAATCCGTCCAATAAGTTATAATCAACTCCATTACCAAGACCTAAAGTATAAATTTCAACTCCTTGGTTTTTGGCCGCTGTCGCTGCCGCTTTGGCCGCTGTCGCTGCCGCATTACTCGGGTCGCCGGCCATCACTAAAATCATGACTTTCGTGGCTGTGTTTGGATTAGGCATGCCATTTAATATATTGGTACCGGTGATAATTCCTAAATTTATCGGCGGGGGGCCGGCATTTAGATAGTTATAGGTGCCAATAGCTGTCTCAATAACTCCGCTTGGTGTAATTCCGGCCGTTGACGGATCACCGGGATTATTTCGACATTCATTAGTTGTAACGCTTTCACCATTGGTATCTTTGCCGACCCAACGGTTGGTATTATTTTCATTACAATCATGATTGGAACAAATTCTTTCACTTTGGCAAAGCCACCTTAAACTATCATCACCGATATCACCATTCATGTCTGCTCGATAATGAGCCAGACCAATTCTCAAATATTGGTTAATTTTTGGTTCGGCCAAAAATTGGTTGGCAGAAAATTGCAAAGCCACTTTAAAAACTGGAAAATTGATACCCATAATGGCGGATAGGTCAGTGACATAAACAATAGAGATATCATCGGTAGTTGAATGACCGGAGATGGCAACGTTAAAATCAATCTTATCACCAACCTGACAAGCCGGAATAGCAAAAGTACCAGATGACGAACCATAGTTAAAAGTCAGAATATCTGGATTAGTAGCTTCCACGGTATAAAAAGGCGGACAATACCTAATCTTTTTACAATTCAAATCACAAGTTAAGGCGTTAGGCGGATCGCACTCTTCAAGTTGGTTAGTACATTTACTAGGATTACTGTTACAAGCCTCCGCTTTATTAGGATCACAGGCCGTGACTTTATCATCACAGCGATAATCAGTTTGAAGGATGCCATCGCCGCAACCGCCGCCAACGGGCCAATCCTCCATCACGCGGCAATTATCGCACCATCGGTGCATATTGGTTCCGGAGTAACTATCAGTTGGCTGAACGCCATTAATAGTTTCACAGGGTAATTTACATTTTGTTGGATCACCACTACAGCTATTAATGTCTGATGGATCGCAAGCTTCTTGGGTTCTTTCGCATTTATAACCTTGCTGACTATTGGCTAAGCTCATATTAGCTGCACTGTCACCGCAATCACAGGCTTCGTTGGCCGCTTCAATTATACCGTTACCACAATATTCTGGAGCATGAACGACTTTAGTTTCCGAACAATTATTACACCAGCTACATTCGGCGCCATAACTAGTACCAACCGTGCAAGCAGCGTTATTAGCCGTGCTGCAAGCAAAAGGATTGACTGGCGGCGCGCCATAAGGCTGAGTAACACCACAATCACAAACTTCGCCACTATCAATCTTTTTATTACCACATAAATCACAAATATTGCCCTGCCAATTACCATTAGAATCGGTTTGGTCAGGATTATAACAAGAAATTTCAATACCAAACTTATCCAGGCAAGTCGCGCCACCCACGCCGCCAGGACAATTGTCTAAATCACCCTCGCTAAAACTATTTTTTGAAACCTGGCAACCGGCAAAATGTTCCTTTTGATCAGAATTTAAATTGGCCGCTGGATTAGAAACGGTCGCTTTAGTATAAAAAGTGTAATCACCAAAACTATCTCGATCAAAATCAATACAGTCATTACAGATATAACCAACTTGACTGCCATCATAGTCTTCTTGAAATGGATTATAATATTTATAAGTATTATCAGTAAATTGTTTACAAGTTGGCTTGTTTGACGGACAACAAGTTTGTCCGGACGGACAAGTAGCTTGGTAATTGCTGGTACAAGCAATCGCTACTGGATAATTACCATTAAAAGTACAATAACCTCGGCGATCATTAGAAACACCATTTCCGTTAAATGGCACGGTACAATTGGAATAAGTTGAATCGCAATCGTTATTTTGATGACAACGTTGACCGTTTCGCTGGCCAGAAGCATTTTGGCACCAACCGTTTAAATAAGGTGAACAGTTGTCTTTGGGACAAATAGTCGGATCATTAACGCCAGTATTAACATCCCAGTACCTGTCTCCGTCAATATCCGTACAAGGATCACAAGCATTACCATAGCCGTCGCCATCACTGTCGCGTTGGTCAGGATTATAAACTGTTGGGCAATTATCAGCATTGTCACCATTATCACAAGCTCCATCATTGTCAGCATCACCCGAACAAGTTAAATCGCAAATATCGCCCAAGCTGTCGCCATTGCTATTCTTCTGATCAGGATTATAACAATCAACTGGTTTTATCGGACAAGCAGTTGCCGGATTACAATTATCAAAAGAAGTGGTTGAATTCAAATAATCACAACTACCATCATTGTCCGCATCACCCGAGCAAAAAGTACCAGGTCCGTGATCCGGACAGGCCAGAATATCACCATCGGTGCAATCATCAAAAGCCGGATCATTTGTGCCACCATAACAACGTTTAACACCATTACAATCCGGCGTACTTACTCCCCCGCCGATGGTTGCTTGATGAATTTCAAAATTTAATCTGTTGCAAGCAACTGGTAACTCATAAAAATTAGGTAAAACCGAAGCACAAGTTTGACCAGTTGCACAATCTGCTTGAGATTGGCAGACTTTACCAGTATCAGTCGTACCTATCAGACAATGACTGATTGGCAACGACCGCCAAGTGCCTTGGCCGGTATATTCAAAATTGGTATAAAGACCATAAAGCGCTCCTTCGCTAGCTGATTTGTAAGCATAAACTGACATTTCAGCCGGACAGCTGTATTGTTTAGCAACGTTATCCCAGCAAGTCAGCTGTTTATCTGCATCTTTAGGCAAACAAATACCGGGATTATTGCCACAATTAGAAACAACACCAGGCCGACATTCGCCTGACGAACCAAAGAGATACTCCTTACCGGTGTCATCATTAAATTTATAATTATAGAACCCAATGGTAGGGATAAATTCTTTTGGATAACCTAAAGTACCAGCCTCATGGTAACCCCAAACCAACTGGCCATTACTATTCTCCGGATAAATATACATGTTGCCATCTTTATCACCAATTACATTTCTGCCTTCAGTATCAGCTCCAGTCACTATACCGCCAAGCGGATGGTAAAAACCCATAGTCGGTTTAAAGGCCGCTGGCAAAGTTTCACCCGGACCAAAACATTTGAAAATCAACTTTGTGCCTTCGGCTGAAGCTAAAGTCGGATAAATACAAAGTTTTCCGTCTTTATCCCAAAGATGAATTTGACCTATAACATGAGCCCCAACAATCATGGCACCAAACTGAGTATAATAACCAACTACTGGTTTAAAATCTACTGGTAAACCTAAACTTTGGTCAGCATTAGTCCGATCAACATGTTGCCAACTGGTATGATCGGTTGGATTATTAACATTAGGATAAATATATTCTTCACCGTTTTCATCAAATAGAACAATTCGGCCGGGCGTAGTTTGGCCAGAACCAGAAACTGTTTGGTCAAAAGCATGATAAAATCCAACTACGGGTTTAAATGCAGGATCAGGGAAATAATCAGTTAACAGCGCACCGCTTGCCCAAGAATCACCGGTAAAAGCATAAACTTTTGAACCGTACCAAAGAATGGTTTTGTTGTCATGCAAAGGATCAAAATAACCTACTTGCGGCCGGCCAGCGGTGGCCATGAAGCCAGCGTCAGAACCAACGGAAATATTTTTCCATGACAAATTTTTATCATAAGTATATATTTGACCAAAGGTTTCGCTATTATCAATAGTACCGTTACCGTTAAAATCACAATAGAAATCACCACAGCTGCCAAAATAATTAAGCGGATCGGTAAATAAATTACCGCCAAGCTCCTTGGCAAATGTCTGATTCCAAGACGGCCAAACCGAAAAGGTCGTGCTGGCAATATAAGTTCCCCCAGAAAGCAGCGGATAAATTCCTTTGGTTTTTAGGTAAGTCCCTAAACTTAATTGAATATCCCGCAAATCGCCATAACGTTGGGCATCCCTAACGACTTTTTCTTTGTTAGCCAAACAATTGAGGTTAGGACAATCAAAATTATTATTACAATAAATCGGACTGCAGACTTTAGCCAAACAAGCATTAATTTCGTTTGACCAATAGCAGCCGTGCTTAATGCCATCGTTAGACTGGCAAGTTACTGGCGCCACTAAAGTATTACAATAATCAAACTGTGAATTCCCAAGCGCCGTATATGGTAAAACATCTTGGGAACCACATAAAATATTAGTGCCATCATAATAACCAATATCACTGCACATTCGATAATTATTAAAATTGGCATTAAATGACAACGCACCAGACTGGCCGGTTGAATCTAAAATCCGGTTAAAAATTTCCTTAATTGGGCCAGTTGCATTCTGACTATGAGAAATCAAATAGATGTTTGAATATAGAAAATCATTGCCCGCCGAATCAATGGTCAAATTAGGTGCACCAATATAAGCCGTTCGGCCGTCCAAAACCGCTTGATAACCATCAATGGTAAACGCTTTTGGCGCACCCTTGGTTGGTAAATTCATCTGGCAGGTGCTAGTTAAACTCAAATCATCAATATCAACTACTGATCCGGTTTCATTTTTACCAATAACGGCAAACGAAACATTAGTTGTCTCCTTCAAACTGAAATTGCAAGTTACTTTTTCCCATTTATCCGCCTTGAGCAAAGTGCTGCAAACTCCGCCGCCTCGACTACCAAACGAGCAATTGGCATTACTACAAATCATTGGATAGGTAGCTCCACTGGTAACCACCGCCGTTAAAATTACTTGCTGGGCTGAGCGGACATAGGCTGAAACAGCATAGTTGCCGGGTGCTAAATTTCTAACTTCACCCGGGCTGCCGATCAACTCAGCTCCCCAGCCTTTTTTCGGAGTTGATTGATTAATAATTGTTAGTCTCGTACCGAGGTTACCGCTTCTGGCGGCCTCTGTCTTATATTCCAGCTTAGCATTCAAATCCCTGTCCTCTGGGTAACTGCTACCAACACTACAATGAATCAACCAGTCATGGACATTGGAATTATTAATAGTTTTCACACCATTAATACAATGACCAATTTCGGCCCCAGCCGTGCCGTCTTCAAAATCACCGTTATTGAACAAATTGGTTTGACTGCAATCAGCATCATTGAAACATAAATTATTAATATTGGCGTTACCGCCACATAAACCAGACTTGTACCAAGTCATTGGCGATAAATGAAGCGGATTAGGCAAAACTTTAATTCCCAAAGCATCGCTGCTGGAATTAATATCGCCTTCTAATTTAATTAAATTCACCCGACTAATTAAAGTATTGGAATCAAGTGGATCATTATTACCGTCACCGTCTTTATGGTTCCAGTCACCCCAATCATTTACCCAACGAATTCTAATTTCATGGTTGCCAGAAGCTAGGTGACCCAAAGCTAATTCACCGCTGGTATTATTTTCAGTTGCCAAATTAGAAATCTTCCCGGCCAAAACACCATCAATATAAATTTGGAAAACATGGGTTACGCCGTGAAGGCAAGAAACGCCGGTCGGACAAGTTCCCGGATCACAAGCTGTATTTTCGCCAACACTAAGCATACCGTCGTTATTAGCATCACAATAACTATAAATACTAAAATCCCGATTATTATGAGATGTAACATTTAATCTATAATTACCATCAGCGACAGAATCAAATTTATAAACCCAAGCCGCCGTACCTTTGTTTTGCTCCCATAAGCTAGCAAACCGAGAGCCAGCCGCTGAGCATTGATAAGTATCGGCTATCCCCTCATACCAACCGCAACATAAAGAATCAGTCGTGCCGATATTAATCGGTAAATTGCTGGTACAAGCGCTAGTACTACCATTAATATTATTGCAGAAACAGGCTGTCTTGACTGGATCATATTCTTGGCCATTTTTAGAAGCAACCACTACTTTAGTTGAATTGATATCTTGGTCACCAATTGGAAAGATAAACTCTTTCAATGATTTAATTGGATCATTTTTTCCTAAAATGATAGGCGACAATGATAATGGCGGTAAATCATCGCTAAACCCAGATTCACCAAAATCACGGCAATAGTACATCTTAAAATTCGTGTTTGGCATTCTAAAATTACTGGCATTGTCCTGATAAGGAAAATTGGCAATATCTGGCCAAGGATTATCACAGATAAAATTAGTAACATTAACAATTTGTGAATTAGCAACTTTGGCCCGACATTCTATGCCTGGCTGACAATTGTGACTTTCAGCGCAAAATAGACTGGTATTGCCACAAGTTCGTTCCAAGGCTAAAACATTAACTGCCGAATCGCCGTTTTTACCTTTCGGGGTGCCTGGGTCTTGGCCCGGAGTAACATAATAAATATCATTTGAAGTGTTGGGTAAACAGGTTCCTTTTCCGGCTGAGATACATTCTGAATCACTTAAACAAGCAAAAGAATCATCTAGGGAACAAAGTCCCGGAAATGGGTTGGTTAAATAAATTAAATTACTTGGATCAATACCAAGCCAAGAAAAGCTGGTACCAAAAGAACTTAAAGGAATTCTAATACCACTTGGATTATTGATGTCATAACAAATTGCCTGGTAGGCATGTTGATTGCCAGCAGTCGGCTGATAATAATCACTACTATTAGCAACACAAGCGTCAAAAGTAGTAGCCGCTTCGGTGTTGGGACAATCTTTACTGGCAGTTTCTAATTTGCTGCAAACCAAACCAGCTCGGATACCAGCAGCACAAATATAATCCGGTGCCACATCGTCATCAAGTTTAGTAATGGTATTGGCCCCACAATCGTTACCGGCACAAGTGAAATAATCATTAGTGGTTTCTGTACCGCCGCTGCTGGAATCAATTGTCACACCGATATAATCACAATGGCAAAAATCACCATAAGTAGCAAAATTCCAGGTTGTACAATACAAATCAGACTCCGCTTGACAAACCTTTTTAGTCAGTGAATCACCGGTACGACTTAATACTCCTCCCTCATCAGCTTTAACAAACAATTGATAAGATGAATTGGCATCTAAAACATTACTAACTAATCCATTAACCAAAATTTCACTACCCATGCAGCTAGTATCATATTTACATTCGCTATTGGCGGCTGTATAAGTTCGGCCAGCGACTTTAAATTCACACTGGCTGTTAGCATTACAGTTACCGCTTAATTTTTTATAGCTTAAGCTGCTAATCTGGTTTTCAGAAACTGCCGGATCATTTTGGCAGTTGCCGTAGCTTCTGCCCAAACCACATTTTTTCAAAATTAAATTATCAAATTTACAAACATCATTTTTTTCAAAGCAGCCCGCTGCCTGCCAACAAGACTGGCTAGAACAATCAGACTTAGAACACTTGGTATTATCCGGTACTGAATTGCCACTGGCATCATGGCCAGTACAATTTACCGCCGGACTACTGGCACAGGCATAACTTTTTTGGCAGCTGCCTTTAATTGTATCTAAATTTAATTCATGGGTAAAAACAGTATAAATAACCGCATTGCGACATTGCAATGAATTGAAGTTGGGATCATGCGGCGGTTGCTGACCAACGATTTCAAACGGGACCGAAGCCTGACCAATAACGGTTAACTCGCCGACGCCAACGATATCTTTTTGTAATTTATGCCAAGCCCTGATTTCTTCTTTCACTTCCTGAGAAACCGAAAAGAAATTTAAAGTCTGAACTAATTGGTGCGGACCAACTCGGTTACCATTCTGGACTGAGCCGGAATGTAAACACATATTGCTGCAACCATCTAAAACACAATCACCCAAACTGCCGGTTATACAGTCCAAATTAGAATCACAAGGTATAGCTCCTAATTCCGGGTCAGTTTTGGCACAATAACCATTGTAAGGGGTGCAATCGCTGCCTGATTTGCAAGCGGAAGTATCTTTTGCGGTACAATTTGTCCACTGGTTATTGATATCCTGGCACCAACCACCATCATCACATTCCTCGCCTTTTTCAGTGCTGCCATTGCCACAGACTGACTGACCAGAATTGCCACTGCCGTTAGCTCGGCCGGTTTCTAACAAGCACGGCCGTACCCGACAATTTGAGCCTGTCCAATAACACCACATTAACTGATTATTGCTTGGGTTACTTAAATCAATTTTTTCACAATCTTCTTTAGTATTAAAAGTACTGCAAGGATGATTAACTAAATCATTGGTAAGATCCGGACCTTGATAAACACCGGTGCAATTACCAACATCACCGGTCATCGGTATTTTTCCTTGAGATTTTTCACCAGTATCACAAGCCTCGCCTTTAGTAATCTGCCCATCGCCGCAGTTAGAACCTAGACCGGCAATAGCGCCACTTAGAGTGCAGATGGTGGTACAGCCCGTACCCTCAGTACCGTTTGACTTGCCTTCATCACATTCCTCACCAACTTCTTTTGTACCATTGCCACAGACCGTAATTCCCTTTTGACTACCAGTTAATAAACAATCTGCACCACAGTAAGCGCCATCTGACGGGTCACATTCTTCACCCAAATCAATTTTGCCATTACCACATTTGGAAGAATCAACTGGAACATTTAAACAAATAGCGCTACAACCATCACCGCCAGTTAAATTAGCATCGTCACAATCCTCGCCGGTTTCAATAACCGCATTACCGCAAAGTTGACGCAAAGGAGTAACTAAATTAGCGGCCGTAACACCCGAGACTACATCATGTATATCCCAATCCCAATCATAGAAATAAGGATTAAGCCTCTGGCCGTTGATTGGATCACATTCATCCTTGTTAGACCAAGGCTCACTGTAATATTTAAGCCGCTCAACGCCAATCACGGTTTTAGTTGTCGGAATTACTGCCACCCGGCCAATCGTACATAAGCTGGAAGATTCCTGCGTCTTAAAAACCCAAGAATAAGCGTCAAACTTTTGATCATTATTTAAATCTAAATTCAAACCCCACCATGGCAACTTATCCGGACCCTTGCTGGAGACTTGGTCTTTAATTATTACCCGATAATAAGTATTGGGCAGTAGCAACCCGCCTTCCAAAACACCATCTTCATTAATATCCGTTAAATTATAATTTGCTGGCAAGGTAATATCAAACCTAACATCCGCTTCACCATTAACACCATTACCAGGAGTCACTGTAGCTCCGACTACCTTTTTAGCCGTAGCCATTTGACAATTAAAGTCAGCCCCACATTCATAAAGTAAAATATTGTCTGCAGCCGTAATTGTTGTTGGGTCAGTTGAAGTATTAAACTGTGCGCCCATAGCAGCATTCAAACAGGCCGTAGAACATTTAGGCCAACGATCAACTACGCCAAATGCACCGGGCGGAATTAGATTGCCAACCTGTAGTCGGCCTTGACCCAAAGGTCCTTTTGGCGGAATATTTTCTTTGACCCAGCACTGCATGTAAGTTTCTCCATCCTTATTGAAAGTCTGAGCAATTTGATAAGCACCAACATAAGAAGCATTAACCGCATCCTGAACTGAACCATTTTTTAAACAGCTGTTGGAACAACCGCTGCGCAAACAAATACCGGTTTTGGCGACACCATTGATTGGTGTACCATTGCCAACTGTACAGACTTGGTTATTAGTACAACCGGTATAATATGAATTGCCGCCAGCCATACAATAGCCATTAGTACAGAAGCCATCGGTGCTGCAAGCGCTGCCAACAGTACCGCACGGTGAATTACCAACTGAGCAGACTCCGCTAAAGACGCTGCAGACTTGCCCCAAATCACAAAATGAACCAACACTATTACAATATTTAGGATTGCCATATTTATCCAAAATTGGAAAACCAGCCACGCTACACCAACCGCCATTATCGCATTCTTCACCAGTTTCTACTTGGTTATTGCCGCAAACTGAACCACTGGTAACATTGTTACCAGTCACGGTATTTAACTGAACACATTTATAAGTTAAGCCGTAATTATTTTTGCAATAATCATCACTGGAACAATCAGAATCAGTTGGCAATTGGCCAAAAACAAATTTATTAGTGATTGAATCACGGCAAAAATTTAATCCCCGAGCCGTAAACTCAATTAGACAGCTGGCGCTACACCAATCACCATCACCACTTTCTGAGCCAATGATACAATCTTCCGGTTTAAAACAAATACTGGAATTATTAGTACAGTCCAAAGTATAATTACCAGCACAATGCCGATAAAGCAAAGACCCGGTATCACATTCCTCGCCTGGCTCTATCCGCCCATCACCGCAACCAGGCGAGCCAGCTGCCAAGCCAATATACATACATTTCGCGCCACAACCATCTTTTCCCGGCGGGTCACATTCTTCATTAGTTTCAACAATACCATTGCCACAAATTTTTAGATTATGATTAGTGTTGCCTTTCCATAAACAATTAGCGTTGCAATAACTTTCAGCTAATCCGTTTAGAGCACCTTGGTCGCAGCTTTCACCAGTTTCCAAAATACCATTGCCACAAACATTGACTGTACCGCTAGCAACCTGATAATAGCCAATTTCTAAATTATCAAAATAAACCGGACTATCTGAATCAAATCCGTAAAATCCGGCGTTGCCTTCAATTCGCGAATCAGTTTTATAAGTTAAAATTTTATTATCATCAAAGTAACCATAAATTACTGCTCCTTTATCGCTGTTTAACACCTCAACTTTAATATCATGCCAATTGCCATCATTAGCTATCCGGCCAGGCGTTTTAATTACATAGCCTTGGGTATTATTATCCGGATTAGCCGCCTTAGAATTAGCAATGGCAAATTTCTGAAAATCAGTATTGGTGTCATAGCCAACATAAATCCATTCAAACACCCAGTAGCTATTAAAGTCTTTAGAACCAAAAATTAATCCGACATCATTTATAGCCGAAGGTTCAGGATCGCCAGCACCCCTGACTTGAGCAGTATTGACTTTAATTTTAGCTTTGACAATATAATGATCTTTATTAATGCTAAAACCATTTTTCATTAATCCTGATTTGCCGTTATTGCCATAAACATAAACTGCACCAGAAGAATTATAACCGCCATTAGTTATTGCTCCCCAAGGTGCTGGGCCAGTACACCATTCGCCATCACCCGTACAGGCAATACCAAAATTTTGGTAATCAGCATAAGCCGTACCGACAAAAGGATTATTGCTAGCCGTTTGATTAATATTAGCCTCAAAATTATCAAAATTTTCCGCCAAAATAGCTTCGTAACCTTGCAAACCAGAAACCGAACCTTCCTTCAAACAAATACTGGAACAACCATCACCATTGACTAAGTTGCCATCGTCACATTGTTCACCAGCTTCAATTACATTATTACCGCAACTGCCGCGCAATTTATTTGATAAAGTTTCTGGATTATTACGCGTCGGACAGTAAAATACCAAAGTACTGCTAGCACTTATCAGGTTAGCAATTTCTTGACCAGTACAGAAAGGATGGTCATATTTGTTTGGAGTTAAATTAGTATCCCAATCCCAATTAAAACTATAAGAACTTAGCCGTTGGCCAAAGAGTGGGTCACAGATATCCGGCGCCGTCATTGGCTGGGCCGAATAATTAACTTTTTGTTGGTAATCAGTTTGCCAATCAGCTGGATTAACATTAATCTTGTTTGGCAAACACATTCCATAAACACTCTGCGTTTTAAAAACCCAAGAATAAGAATCTTTCTTAGTATCATTATTAATATCAAAATTCAAACCAGCCAATGATTTATGTTCATCAGCACTCCGAACTGTTCCGTCAATTACTACCCGATAATAAGTATCCGGCAATAAACAATAATCAAATTTACCGTCACCATTGAAATCAAGGCAAGGTACATAGCCGGTATAAGTGTTATTTTTTTCAGCCGGATCAAGCATAACTGAAGGAGTGAAGCTATTAACCAAATTAGCAATATCAGCTGAGCAGTTGGGATCATCGTAGCAGATATATAGGCGCATGTGGTTATTATTGACGGCATAACCACCAGTGGTATCCATTGCCCGGCTAAAAGTGGCACCAATTTTGGCATTCAAGCAAGCCGCACCGCAATCCGGAAAACGATCAATAACATACGGCCGTGAAAAATCATTGGTTAATTCGCTGTGACCACTCACACTGTAAGTGCCAGTTTCCGTAGTAAAATTGCAGGTTGAACTAGTGTAAGTAAACGGCGGCAAATCTTTGAAAGTATCAGCGTCAGCCGCGGCGTTAGCACAATTATCATTAGCATTAGTATCACAAGGATCAACAGGATTAGTTAATCCGTGTTTAGCACTTGGAACGATATAAGCCCGAATTCCGCCATCAGCCTCTTTTGGATTAGGGTCAGGATTGGTCCAAATATAAGCTGGCGTCGCATTACAGCTTTCATCGCGAATATCAGTACAAACAAAATCTAGCGGTGCGGGATGAGCCGAATAAGTCTGGCGCTGATCATAAGCATACAAAGTTGAAGCCGCTGGATTAACATAAAGACAAGCCACCTGGCTTAAAGCAGTACTTTCCCTGGTCTTAAAAGCCCAAACATAATCACTACCCGATTCATTACCAGCTAATCTCATGCCATTTTCACCAAAAATCTTTGAAGCGGTTAAGCGCAAAGCAAACCAATGATTGGCCGGCAATAAATCTTTAGGTTTAAGATAAATACAATTGGAATCGGTTTCCAAATGATCTTTATAATTACAATCTTCAATCGTAATTGTTGTCTGCACTTTTAAAGTACAATTAGCCTTATTAAACGGCTCAGTGCCTAAGCTACTTCTACTTCGAGAACCAATAGAGCAATCATATAAAGCAATGGTTGAATTATTCAAAGAAGGTTTAAACATTTTTTGAGTAAATCGGGCGCTAACAATCACGTCAATCGGCACTGCCCCGTCGTCGGGTCTAACCGTACTCACCTTCCAACCAGCAGCATCAGTTCCTGCCCGATTAAATGGTGACGGACTGGTAACAGCAAACGGGTTACAATTAGATGTCCGGTTACACATTTCTACTACTTGGGGCCCGGCATAAATAGTACTGAAATCCCACTTGTATGTTGATTCCGTTGGTAACCCAAGACTGGGCACGCAAAAACAGCTGCCCTTTGGATCACAGACATATCCACTGGGACACAGCCTATCGTCAGGATGGCAAGCCGGGTCAATTGGACTAGCGGCTCTGGCCGGATTATCACAACGAATTCCAGGATAGCAGTAACACGGCAACTTGCTGCTGTCATAGCCCGCGTCACCCGGATAGAGATTATAACAAGTATATTGAGTTAAATTATTACTGGTGCAAGCTTCCCCGCTCGGACAATCAGATTCGCAAGTGCCGCAGCCGTCTGGTAAAAATCCAATAGGACTGCAAGTGCCACAGCCAACCATTGGATTAGGGTCACCAATCAAACAACTTACATGGCTATTTGTACAAATACCCTTTAGACTGCAAGATATATTTTTCTTGTTGGAACAGTTCCCCCACCAACGGCGGCATAAACCTTTAGACTCACTACATTCTCCTAAGGTACACATGCTTTGATCGGGATTACAAATCGGATCGCCGGAATTATTGTCACAAGCAACTAATGTTTGACATTGACATTTAGTATTACAAAATTGATCTAATTGACACTTAGTATTATCCGGCGCACAGCTTAAAGATTCACTACTGCATTGATAGCCAGTAAATTTACAAAAACAAGTTGTTTGGTCACAGATTTCATTGGTACCACATTTGGCATCGTCCGGATCGCAAATGCCTGCATCTTTACTACAAGGCCCGGGCTCTTGACCGGTTCTAAATGTCCAATTGTAAGTTGACTGCGTGGGCAAACCAGTACCCGGTTGGCAGGTACAATTATTATTAGGATCACAGCGGTAATTGGCTGGACATAAAGTATCATCTGGATGACAAGCCGGATTGCCCGGACTAGCAGGATTAGCCGGATTGTCACATAAAATTCCCGGATAGCAATAGCATGACTTCTTATGGCTATCATAACCAGGGTCACTGGGCTTAAAATTATAGCAATAAAAAGTCAAACCAATATCCTGGCAGGTTTCCGGACTCTCGCAATCCCCTTGGCAGGTTTGGCCCGCTGGACAGCTTGGTGTAGCTAAATCACAAGGCGCACCAGTGCCCGAACAGTTACCCCAAAATTGTCGGCAAATTTTTCCTGAGGTGCTGCACCGGCCCAAACTGCACATATTTTGATTCGGGCTGCAGAGAGGATCACCAATTTGATTATCGCAAGCAATTAATTTTTCGCACTTGCATTGGCTGTCGCAAAATTCATCAGTGGCACATTGAGCATTATCCGGATCGCAAGTTTGTTGGCTTAAATCTCTAGTGCAAGCAAAATTAGTCAATTTTTCACATTGACAAGTAACCTTATTACATTCATACCCTTGATCACAAAGCTGATCACTTGGGTTACAAACTCCGGCATCAATACTGCAAGGCCCTGGATTAGTACCGGTTTTGAATGTCCAATTATAAGTTGATTCAGCTGACAAATTACCGTTACCAGCCTGACAGGTACAATTACTAGCCGAATCACAAAAATAATCGCTGGGACAACTGCCTGGTTCGCAAACTGGAGTTGTTGTATCAGCATCACAACCATTGGCCGGATAACAATAGCAGTCATTTTTTAAAGGATCAGCGGTTTGGTGTACCGAATCATAACAATAATAACCAGGTCCGCAACTACTTTGGGTTGGATTACATTGGTTATCAGAAAAATTGTTGTTATCACAAGAGACTAAAGTCTCACATTTGCATTGATTATTGCACCATCGGCCAGAACCGCAATTCTGAGTTGGTACGCAAGTCGAAATTTCACTGCTACAATCAAAGGCTGAACCTTCAGTGCCAGACTCAACTTTAAAGGTTTTAGGATTACTGTATTCTGTACCGACTTTAACCCGGACACCGACATCAGCTGGATTTATTTGCGGTACGCTAATACCGGTAATCCCAGTTTCACCGGTAAAATTCGGCGTGCCACCAGATAAAACCGCGCCAAAATAAACTTGAGTCGTAGCTGCAGGATAAAATCGAATGCCTGCCAAAGCAACTAAGGCACCAACTTTACCGTTGACTGGATTGATGCTACAAAGTCCGGGTCGGACAATATTATTAATTTTAAAATCATCAATTATTGAACCACGACTATCATTAGTCTGGTCTGATAAACCATTTAAAGACGCTTTTCTTGTAACTTTAATCGGGCCTTTAGCGGCTTGGTTTGGTACGACCACAACAATTTCATTATCAGTCCAAGAGTTGTTACAATTAGCGTTGACTTCGCTAGCTAAATTTGCCAAAACTGTTGGATTGCCGGCACTGTCAGAAAAATAAACTTGACCAAATTGATCGCCAAAATATCTCCCGCCAATCGTGATAATATTGCCAACTGCTCCATCGCCTGGTGAGACCCAATCAATAATCGGCACATCTTGGCAAGTACAATTAACTATATCGGCAAAACAAACCCGGTTGTCAGCGCAAACTCCAGGCTGACAAAGCGGTTCGTCTGAAGTATCACAATTTTCACCGGCGCCCGGCAAACGGCATTTACAAGTTGTATTGTCACATTGCAGACCAGGTTGGCAAAGACCTTTGACCGGATCGCAAGTTGGTTGAGTACCGGAATCACAAGACTCACCAACGGCAGCCAAACAAGCACTGGCGTCACGGCAACTAAAGCCTTTGCAGCAAACTGAAGGACAATCACTGTTTTGCTGGCAAGAAATAGCAAACCAAATTTTATTACTTTCCTGGTTGGCCGCATCTTTAACGCTGACATAACCGGAAACTGCCGCTTGAGGCACTTGAGGTGAACTAATTAAAGTATCGGCCCAAGAGGCATAAATATTTGCTGCTTTATTTTTAGCAAAGAATAAACCATCAGTATTTTCGGAAGTAGTAGCCGGGTCAGCCCCAAATCTAATCCCTTCAGCTTTAACCAAGTCCTGATTATTAATGCCGCTGCCAGGAACAATGCAAGCCAAGGCTGGTTTAGAAACATCGGCTAAAACAATTGTAAACGGCAAAGCAGAGCTAGTCTGGCTAGTTACCCCATTGACCACACTGACATCCCAAATCTGTAAATTAATATTTGGTACTTGAATCCGGGTCAAACTATAATTGTCTGCTCGCTCAGCCCAAACCGGGCTGCCGCTGCATTGAACAATTTCAGCATCATTACCACCAAATTTAACCTTACTGACACCGGCCACATAATTACCAAAATACCAACCTTCAATCGTTACATAATCGCCAGGGGCACCTTGAGGCATGCCGCCCAGACCCGATCCCCGAGTCGCTTCAATCTTACAAATCTTTGGTGTTGGGGTTGAAGGTTTGGGACAAGTTAATTCAGGAATAGCACAATAAATTTCATCGCCACATTCAGTGGCCGTATATTCTGTACCAGTGCCTTGGGCATTACATTTACTATGACAGCTAGTACAAACATTAGGCGTACAACCGCTGCTAGTGCCATAGTTAGCACCAGTGGCTTTAATCAAATTATTAATAATAAAACTGGTAATCATAAAAGCCGAGAAGATGATTACCAGCCCGATTACTGCATTAACTAAAATTTTCTTAGCGGTGCTAATTTTTTCAACGTTACCGCCAGCCGTCATCCAAGTATAACCACCGTAAATTATAATCAGTAAAGAAATCACGCCTAAAAATCCCAAAACGACCCGAATAATTGACATCACAGTAACTCGCAAATCTTGAGTCCCCAAACCACTTAACGCCCCATAATTTATGCCCGTATCCAAAGCCAAAGCTACTTGAGAAATCAAAAAGCTGCCAATCAGAATACCAAACAGGATTGGTAGAATTAACTTTTTGTTTTTAATTTTTTGATAAACCATCAAATATATTTTGGTTAATCAAGATTATTGGACACATTCTTCACCGCTTGGACAGTCATCTTTGTTATCACAACCAATAGCTGTAGTCGTCTTGCAATGACGGCAAGGAATTGCACTCTTAGAACCGTTGCAACAGTAAGGTTCAGTTCGACTAACCTGGCAACAACTGCCTGGATTGCTTGCTAAATCACAAAAGTTAATACAATGTTGACCAACGGGGCAATCCAAGTCACCAGTACAGGCTAAATTAGTTGTGGCGCTGCAATGGGTATAAGAATCACAAGTTTCACCAGTCGGACAATCACTATTCAAATTACAAGCTGTAGTTTTAGTTAAGTTGCAATTACCATTCAAAGCCTTTGGACCTTCGGAAGGCAAATAACAATTTTGATAGACATCCTGAATACCAGAACCAATCTCCGTACCGTAATCAGTTACTTCAGCCAGTTTGGTATGGAAAAGTAAAGTCTGAGTTCGGTCGGCGTAAGTATCAAGCGGCGGCAAATCAATATCGCGTTTACCTACCCACCAACCGACTTGAAAAGTAGATGGATTAACCAAGGTAACATAACGTTTATTCAAACAACGTTTAGAACCACAATCACTGTTTTGTTCACAAAAAGTCTGGGTGGTCTCATTTTTACATTTATTATCCTGGCAAGTCTCGCCCTGCTTGGTGTTACAGTCCTTACTTTCTGTACTCGGGTCACAATAGCAATAGCCATCGCGATAGTTACTGCCGGATTTGAGAGTGCTGCTCATCATTACCTGATCAAAAGCCGCTTCAACCGGTAAAGTTAAGCTGACGCCATTGGCCGCAATGTTTGGACCAACCGAGACTAGATTGGCTGGTGTTAATTTAAGACCTTTGTTGATGAAAAAATACCAAATTAAATCATCACCTTGAGAGTCAGGCAAATTAACACACTTATTGCCACTGCCACAGGTACTATCACTAGAACAATATTTTGTCTGATCGTTGGAACAGACTTTGTTTAAGGCATAAGCCGGCTTGCCGCTTTGGTTGCCGATTTCCGTATTAACATCAATGTAACCCGGACCTTCAGCCCGACCAAAAATACTGCCGCTAGCCATGGCATAAATATTATTATTACCGTTAAAAGAATTATTGGCGGCATCAGTTAAACCGCCGGCTGGATTTGCCGCCTGCGGATAAAAAGCATTTACCGTATCCGGTGCGGTACCAAAAACTCCCTGACAAACTTTGCTGCCGTCTGCTGCGGCCACACAAGTGGTAAAACCAGGGTCAGTACATTTCTTTTCAGCATCATCACAATCCTTTAATTTACCGGCCTTAATAAAGACTCGGTATTTGGTGGCGTCAATATCAGCCAGCGCCGGCAAACAATAAACCTTATCGCCGCAGGAATTTTTTACTGATTCACAGCTACCACCGCCACAAGTTAAAGACTCACTGCAAGCTTGACCATCTTTGGTTCCGCCGTAGCAAATCTTGCATTGATTTTCTGGAATAAATTCAACTGTTTGGTATTGATTACTGACTAAAAATTTACCGGCCACATCGGTCCAGGTTGGAGTTTGGGTCGGATTAGAATTACTGTTATATTGGACTTTAATTGCTGTTCCGGCTTGAGCCGCAATCGGATCAATTGGTTCATTAAAATCAATAGTAATAATTGTATTTCTTGGTTTATCAGCCGCGTCGTTGGCTGTAGAATTCAATTCTGAGTCACTGCCAATAGTAGTGCTGATTGTTGCCCAATCAGCCCCGCTTGGCTTAGTATCAACCATAAAATTACCAGCATGACCAATAATGCCTGATGTCAAAGTGACTTTATTGCCATCAAGTACCGCGGTGATTGGCGGCGTCAGGCTGTCAGCTGCGATTTTTTTCTGAATATTTCCAGCGGTAACAGCTGGCGCACCAACGGCAATATCAGTGCCAAAAGTGTAAACTTTATTAGCAATCCGTAAACCATCTGGCTGGGTAAAAGATGTTAAGGTTACTTCCCATTGATCAGCGCCATTACTAGGATTAATAAAGGATAAGGTAATTCCATCGCCTAAAGTTAAGGTGTTATTAGCGATAGTGTAGCTAGACGGTGCCCCGTCGCGAAGGGGCGACCAAGTGGCCGCAGCGCTGGTTTTAGTCGCTCCACTATTTAGCAACAAAGTAACCTTTCCGTTATAAGTACCATTATAATTACCATTAGTCACAATTTTTGGCATCGCACTTGGACTTTCACCATCCATGTTGGCGGCACTACAAGCCGGGTCAGCCATATCAATTTTGCCATTACTATTATTATCAATTCCATCCGCGCAGGCATAAGTTGGCGCTCTTCTAACAGCACTAACCGTAGCGCCACTATAAGTCCTGGGAGTACCAGTAATAGTAATTTGGGCTATGGCCGCAGTGCCAATAGTGGCAGAATACTTGTCAGCTTCATTATCCGGCTGCGGAAAAACACCACTGTTTTCAACTGGGTCTAAATCTAGGTGAGTGCCAATTTCAAACCGCCACATGAAATAATTACTACTGCCAGGAAATGCCGTATCACCATTATCTTTCTTTACTCCATTACCTAATTTGACAGCATACCAAACATTATTAGTGCCATCACCCAAATACTGAACGGGTTGGAAAGTAAAGGTTAAGCCGTCAACACTAGAGGCACTAACATTGGTTAATTTATTCTTATCAATTTCGGCTTCTGACAGTTTATAAATATAAGGATAAATCTTGACATTATCAGCATTCACTAAACCAGAACAAGGGGCAGCCACGCTGCAAGCTTCTGCCGCCTCTTTAATCAAAGTATCCGGTTTCATTTTGACTTTGAAAGTCACCATGATTTTGGTATTTCTGGCAACATCACGGGCTAACGGCAACGGATAAACACTTTGGATGATTCCATTGCCTAAGTGACCGCAGTTTTCGCAGCCAATCGGCGGCTGGACAGTACCACCCGGACCACCCGGACGAAAGCTGTCTTGAAGCATATTAATAATAAAGCTAACGATACTGAAGGCTGAAAAAATAATTAGCAAACCAATGGCCGCATTACGTAAAATCCGTTTGGCTTGATCAATTTTTTCAGCGTTGCCAGCTGAAGTCATCCAAATATAGCCGGCATAAATGATGATTACAATAGCAATAATGCCAACTAAGCCCAAAAAGATTTGGATAATCCTCATGATGGTCACCCTGATGTCTTGAGTGCTTAAGCCAGTGGCCGTGCCGTAACTTAAACCGGTGTCTAAAGCGGCCCAAACCGGAGAAACCAACATTAAAAATAAAACTACCAGTCCAAAAATAAGCATGGTAGTTCTATTTCTCTGGGAACTGAAAAAGTTTTTTTGTTTATTCATAAGTTTACTCCCTGTAAAAAATATAAATAATATATATTAAATAATTTGTTCCCAAATTATATTCTTTAAAGTCTCCTTTTAAACTTTAAAGACTATTTTTTGCTACTTAATTCCTCTTTAACTAGCTGACTAACAACATTACCATCCGCCTGACCAGCCAACTCCTTCATGACCAAACCCATTACTTTGCCTGTGTCTTGCGGACCTAAAGCTCCAACTTTCTTAATAATTTCCGCAATTTTTTGTCTGATCACTTCTGGCTCAATTTCCGCCGGTAGATATTTACTGATAATTTCAATTTCTTTGCTTTCTTTATCAGCCAACTCTTGGCGTCCGCCTTGGACGTAGAGAGCAATGGCATCCTTTCTTTTCTTTATTTCGCTTCTCAATAACTTAATCACTTCTGGCTCAGTCAATTTCTGCCGATTTTTAGCAATTTCCGCGTTAGTCACAGCCGATTTAAGCTGACGTAAAACCAAAACTACCAGCTCATTTTTTGCTTTAAATGCCTGGTTAAAATCCTGTTCCAACTGTGTTAGCACGTCCATTGGATTTTAGCGGTAATTACTAGTATTTTCTTCTTTTAATTTACCAATTTTTTTCAAATATTCCCGTTTTTCCCGGATATCTTTTTTTCGTAAAGCTTCCCGGCGAACTTTGTTCTTGTTCTTTGGTTTTTCGTGAAAACGAATTTTTCGGGACTGAATCAATCGGCCGCTTTGTTGTAATTTTTTATGAAACCTTCGGACTAAACTCTCAAAAGTTTCGCTTTTCTTTCTTTTTACTTCTGACACCTGATATTCACCTCCTTAGTGTGAATGAATCGATTAATTTTTAAATAAAATTTTATTAGATTAACTGTCTTTACAATAACATCTTCCGCTAAATAAGTCAACAATTAAATTAAGATGTACGATTAGCCAATTTTTTCTTAATCTCATTAACTGTCTTGTTAAAATCAATAATCTCCTGAACCCCACTTTCCATGTCCCGAATCAAAATTGTCCCATCCATTACCTCTTTCTGCCCCAAAATCAAAGCGTATTTGACCTTCAATTTATTAGATATTTCCAATTGTGATTTGAGACTGTCTTTGGAAAAGCTTTCAGCCACTTTAATATTTTCCTTACGTAGTTGTTCAAATAAAATCAAAGCTTTGATTTTAGCTTGATCACCAATCTGAGCTAAAAATACTTCAGGCTGATCGTCATTAGGAATTTTAACTTCCTTCTGCCTTAATTGACTAATTATTCTTTCAATACCAACGGCCACTCCTACTGCCGGAGTCGGCCGGCCACCAAGCAATTCAACTAAGCCATCATATCGCCCGCCGCCGCACAACGCACTTTGAGCGCCTTCTTTGACTTCTTTTGGCCAAACCTCAAAAACGGTTCGGGTGTAATAATCCAAACCACGAACCAAATAAGGATTTAATTTATAAGAAACATTTAATTCGTCTAAATAGTTTACTAATTTCATAAAATGATTCTTGCAATCTTCGTCTAACCAATCAATAATTTGTGGCGCATCAGCTTTGGCAATCTGACAAGTCGGATTTTTGCAGTCCAAAAGACGCAACGGATTTTTGACCAAGCGCTTTTTGCAGTCTTCGCAAAGTAATTTTCTCTTACTCTTATAATAAGTGGTTAATTCTTGAATATAAGTTTTGCGGCATTGAGGACAACCAATACTATTAACCTGGATACTGATTTGATCTAAACCGATTTGGTTAAAAAAGTTGTTAACTACCACAATTATTTGAGCATCAATTACCGGATTATCATCGCCTAAAATTTCAAAACCAAATTGGTGAAATTGGCGCTGGCGGCCAGATTGCGGCCTTTCGCGCCGAAACATTGGTCCCCAATAAAAAAGTTTGACTGGCTGAGGCAAATTAGCCATACCATGATTAATATAAGCTCGGGCGATAGAAGCTGTCGCTTCCGGCCGTAAAACTACCAAACCATCACTTTGATCGGCAAAACTAAACATCTCTTTTTCAACAATATCGGTCTGTTTACCGATTGAACGAACAAAAAGATTAGCTTCTTCCAAAATCGGCGAATCAATCCGGTCAAAGCCATAGCCAAAAGCAAAACTTTCAGCGGCTTGGCGAATGAAATGCCAATAATTCTGTTCGGCGGGTAAAATATCTTTAAACCCACGCAAAAGTTGAGAAGTTTTTTGCGCCGCTGGAATTTTACCGACTTTTTTAATTTTTTTATCAACAGATTTCATAAAATTATAAATTATAATTTAAATTATTTGTAAGTATTCCAATCCGGTTAACGGGCCAACCCCGCCAGAGAGTTTTGCCAACGACATATTCTCGCTTAACCGGGCCAAAAGCTCTTGAATCCAAACTATGAAGCCGATTATCCCCCAACAAATAATACTCATCTGATTTTAATGTTACTTCAACATCACCCAAAGTCAGGGTACCTTCGGCCAAATAATCTTCTTCCAACAACATACCGTTAGGATATTTAGCATTAAAAATAAAAACTTGACCATCACCGACTCTAACTTTTTCACCGGGCAAACCAATAACGCGCTTAATAAAAAATTGGCTAGTATCAAACGGGTAACGAAAAACTACAACGTCGCCGCGCTCGGGCTCGCCTAGCCGATAACCAATTTCATTAATTATTAAATATTCATGATCAAAAAAACTTGGTTCCATGGAAGCACCCTTAACATAGAAAGGTTTAATTAAAAAATAACGAACCGGCACGATAATTGCCAAAGAGATTACAACGACCTTAAAAACCTCCCAAAGAAAAATTAGAATTTGTTTGGCGGCTGAAAGATCTTGGTCTTGAATATGAGGTGGGTATTTATCTTTTTTAAACAGACTCATTTTTTTAGAATTACGAATTATGAATTATGAATAAGGGAAGGAATGACCTGCCTAATTCCTAATTCTTAATTCCTAATTCTTTCTCTACAGTCGATCCGGATAATTAGTAATAATACCATCAATACCCAATCCTTTAAGATAATCAATCTTTTTTATATCATCAACCGTCCAGGCACAAATTCTAATCCCTTTCCTTTTGAAAAGTTCAACTTTCTTTTTGTTTAAAAAATGATAATTGATACAAAGATAACTAGCATTTGCTCGTTTTACCAGCCAGCTAATATAATATTTAGTTATTGGCAAAAATAAAACCGCTAAAAAATCCATAATAAACCAAAAAGAAAATACGTTTCCGGCTCGAAAAACTAAAGCTGTTGTAATTGCTGGTTCTAATTGTTCGGCAACTCTAATCTCCGAAGCCAGATTTGAAGAAATCATGATATCTTCAAAATTGACCTTATAATCCCGCAAGGTTTGAACAATAATTTGAGCACTATTATTGGCTTTTATTTCAATATCCAAACCAACTTTACCATCAATCACTTCTAAAACCTCACCTAGAGTTGGGATGGTTTCACCTTCAACCAATTTCAATTCTTTAACTTGCTGCAAAGTCAGTTTGTCAATCCGGCCTCGAGTTTGAGTTAAGCGCTTCAAATTATTATCATGAATTACAATCGGATGTTTATCTTTAGTAATCCGAACGTCAAATTCAATCATGTCAACGCCCAACTCCAAGGCCTTGCGAAAAGATGATAAAGTATTTTCCGGCGCGTAAGCTTTGGCACCGCGGTGACCGATTCTTAACATAAATACAAAAAATTAAATAACACTATTTTCTAAAAATGTGAACCCCGCCCGCTTCGCCTTGCCATTGTTTGCTTGGTGGGTTCGAGAGGACTCGAACCTCTGACCTCTGCAATGTGAATGCAGCGCTCTAACCAACTGAGCTACGAACCCTTAAACACAATTCTAATTCTCATTTTAATTTACTTTAAGGCGGTAAAGCAAGGCGGGCGGGTAACCTCCGCCAAAGGCGGATGCGCCTCTGGCGCAAGCTGAGCTACAGACCCCCTCTATTTTAAATTATACTGATTCGCCGACTTCGGTGCGGGGTAAAAAAAGAAAGCGTTTGGGTTCACGATACACCTAAATATTACGCCTTGGTGTATGCCCGGTAGTAGTCCCTCGCCTAAATTATTTTTTGGCCAGAGAATAAACTTTTTTGCTCAAGTTAAAAATAATATATTACCCTAGTAGTAAAAGTAATTACCCCCTTAAGAGGGATCACTACCGGGTATGCCCGGTAATTTTAACTATTAACTTTTAGCTTACAGCTATTAGATTTCATTAAACCTGCTAAAAGCTATAAGCTAACAGCTTCAAACTACGTTAATATAGCACATATAATAAGATAATTCAAGCCAAAAATTGGCCAAAAATACGAAAAAAATACTTGACAAAAGCATTAATTACCAACTATACTACCTCTTTAAACACGACTAAATCACCTTGTCAAGTAGTAATTCATTCTAATTGCCATTTCAACTTTTTTATGGCACAATTAAAGCATTAAAAATTATGCGATCTCATATTGATTTTTTAGATGAAAAAGACAAACTAGTTGCTAAGCCAAAAAAGAAAAAACTTAGATTGATTAGCAAAATTATTATCTACCTATTAATAATCGGCGGTATTCTTTTTGTTTCCTCAACTTACGGCATAATTACTTCCGGTGAACATCTAGCCCAAACTTTCGGTAATGTCAGTTTATGGGGACAAATTAAACATTTAATCAGCAGTGATAGTAAAAAAATAGCCGGGCAAGACGAAGATAGAATTAATATCCTCCTTCTGGGTATTGGCGGTGAAAACCATGATGGCCCCTATTTAACTGATACCAATATCATTGTCAGCTTCAAACCGTCAACCAAACAAGTAGCTCTAATTTCCATTCCCCGTGACTTATTAGTTCCAATCCCCAATTACGGCTGGCTAAAAATAAATCACGCCGATGCTTACGGTGAGTTAGCTAACCCCGGCCGTGGCGGGGAATTAAGCAGCCAAGTGGTCAGCAATGTATTCAATATTCCAATTCATTATTATGTTCGCATTGATTTTTCTGGCTTTAAACAGATCGTTGATGATTTAGGCGGCATAACAGTAAATGTTGAAAATACCCTGGACGACCCAATGTACCCGGTGGCTGGCAAAGAAAATGCCACTACTACCCAAAGATATGAGCATCTTTACATAAAACCCGGCCAGCAATACCTGAACGGCAGCTTAGCTTTAAAGTTTGTTCGCTCGCGCCACGCCCTAGGGATTGAAGGTTCTGATTTTGCCCGAAGTAAACGGCAACAAAAAGTATTAATGGCAATCAAAGATAAAGGTTTATCTTTTGGCACTTTAATTAATCCTTACAAAATCAGCCGGGTCATGGATACTTTAAGCCAACATCTAGCAACCAATCTACAAGTTTGGGAAATTATTGAACTTTATAACCTCGGCCGAAATATTGATGAACAAAATATTATCAACCGGGTAGTTGATGACAGTCCCGATGGTCCGCTATATGATGCTATTACCGAACAAGGTGCTTTTGTTTTAAAACCTAAGGCCGGAAATTTTTCCGAGCTGCAAGAAATTGCTCAAAATATTTTTAATTACTCACTAGTTGAAGAAGAAAAATCAGTTACCACTAATATTGAGCCAAAAAAAGTTACTACCAATACTAATACCAACACCAGCAGCACCAACCCGACCATAGCTAAACCAAAAAAGATTGAGATTCAAAATGGCACCAAAATTAACGGCTTGGCCTCACGCACCGCGCTTTATCTAAAAAGTTTAGGTTATCAAATAGTAAAAATGGGTAATGCCCCAACCCAAGACTACCAAAAAACTGTTATTTATAATCTAAGTACCGATTCAAACAACAAAACAGCAGAGAATATTGCCAAACTTTTAGATTCAGAAGTAGCCAGCGCTTTGCCCGATTGGGTAACTTCAACTTCAACCCGTAAAGTTAGTGCCAGTGCTGAAGTTTTAATTATTTTGGGCCAAGATCGGCAAGACCTATGACCGCACTTCAAATAAAAAAATTACCAACCGTCGTGATTATCGGCCGAATTAATGTCGGTAAATCCAATCTTTTCAATCGGCTGACTGAATCACATAAAGCCTTGGTGTCTGAGATTGAAGGTACAACGCGTGATTATAATTTAGGTCAAGTTAATTGGCGCAAAAAAGTTTTTGAATTGATTGATACTGGCGGTGTTGATATTGAAAGTCTGAAAAATAGTATTCAGGCGATTTTACCGACTAAAAAAAATAAATTAGCCCAAAACAATCTAATTGAAACCGAAATTATTAAACAAACCAAAACCGCTTTACAAAAAGCGGATTTAATTTTAATGGTAGTTGATGCTCAAAGTGGCCTCATGCCCCAAGATAAAGAACTAGCTTTAGTTTTGAAAAAAATTAAAACCCCAACTATGCTGGTTTGCAACAAAGTTGACAGTCAAAAATGGCGCAACCAAACCAGTGACTTTTTCAAACTCGGTCTGGGTAATCCCTATCCGGTTTCAGCTGCGAACGGCAGCGGGACTGGGGATTTGCTTGATGATTTGATAAAAAAAATTAAGGGGCCAAAGGGCCGGCCAAAAATCGTAAATGAACAGAAACCAATCAAAGTAGCAATTATCGGCAAACCAAACGTTGGCAAATCATCTTTAGTTAATAAAATCTTAGGTGAAAACCGAGTAATTGTTTCTGATGTTCCTCAAACCACGCGCGAACCACAAGACACTGAGATTACCTATAAAGATAATAAAATTATTTTGATTGATACTGCCGGCTTGCGCAAAAAGGCTAGGATTGAGTGGGGTTTAGAAAGAATGGCCACCAGAAGAACTTTAAAAATGATCAAAACCGCTGATGTAATTTTACTGGTAACGGAAGTCAATAAATTATTAACCGTTCAGGATAGTTATCTGGGTGGCATAGTTAAGGATTCCGGAGCGGCGATGATTATCGTGGCTAACAAATGGGATATTTTAGAAGATAAAACCGATAAAAGCGACAAAGTAGCAAAAGAATTTTACCAAGGTCATTTTTCCTACTTAAGCTTTGCCCCAATAGTTTTTATTTCGGCCAAGACTGGACGCAATGTTGATAAAATTTTAGAATTAGTACTAGAAGTAGCAACCCAGAGACGAAAAGAAATTTCCGAAAAAGACTTAAAAGAATTATTGCAAAAAGTAGTTCGCCATCATCATCCGGCCCAAGCCAAGGGTCAAAAACGGCCTCATCTTTATACCTTGGCTCAAGTCGGAACCAATCCGCCAAAATTTTTGGTCACTATTGGCAAGGGCCAGTCAGTCCACTTCTCCTACCTCCGATTTATTGAAAACCAATTGCGTTATAATTTTGGTTTTACCGGTACGCCAATTAGCATTGGCGTAAAAAATCTAAAGCACTAATATGAAATTAATTGTCGGCTTAGGCAATCCAGATACAAAATACCAAGACACTTGGCATAATGTTGGCTTTATTATGATTGATAAAATTCAAGCCCATAAGCCTCAAGAATTTCTAACCTGTAAAAATAACAAAAAATTTCAAGCCGCAATTTGCGAAGGTATGAGCCCGGAAGAAAAAATAATTTTAGTCAAACCTCAAACCTATATGAATAATTCCGGCCAAGCCGTTAGTGCTTTGGTTAATTTCTACAAAATTCAGCTGTCCGATCTCTGGGTTATTCATGACGACATCGATTTACCCTTAGGTAATATCCGAATTTCCCAAAATGCTTCAGCCGCGGGCCATAAAGGCGTGCAATCAATCATTGACCACTTGGGCTCAAAAGATTTTGTCCGTTTCCGAATTGGCATTCAACCCCAGCATTCCGTTCAAATACCAACCGAAGCTTACGTCTTGCAAAAAATGGATAAAGAAGCTAAAGTAATCATTGATGACGTTTCTCAAGAAATAATTTCGGCCATTGAAGTTTGCCTAGCTCAAGGAGTTACGGACGCGATGAACGAATTCAATTAAAATTTAAAATTAAAAGTAATCAACATAGCGCACTAATTTTAAGTGCGTTTTTATGTTAAACCAAGAATCAACCAAAAACTTAAAACCCAAAAGTCAAAACCACAACTTAAATCTTAAAACCAGGTGCTTTATCTTTTCTATTAAAATTATAAAACTAACAGAAAAGCTGCCTCCAAAAAAATGTTACTGGATAATCGCTGACCAACTAATCAGATCAGCCACTAGTATTGGGGCTAATATTGCCGAGGCTAAAGGCAGTAATTCAAAAAAAGACTTTACTCACTTTTATCAAATCTCCTTAAAGTCGGCCAATGAGAGTAAGTATTGGCTTAATCTTTTAATCGCCTTGACCTTAACCGATAAAGACGAATTAAAAGAACTTCTTGACGAAAATATTCAACTAGCTAATATCTTAGCCGCCAGCATTTTAACCATGAGAAACAAGAGATAACTCCTGGTTTTGGGTTTTAAGTTTTTGGTTTTAAGATTTTAAAAAAGTAGCTTCCAAGACCCTGTCTATCAGCGTAAGGCACCGTACCGAATGCTCAGTAGATACCTTAGCTTTTGGCTAATTGGGAGAAATAGGAGGGTTAATCTCACGTTCGCCGCTGACAAACAGGGTTTTAAAAGCTACCTCAAATTAATAAAATAACTTATCACTTTCTATCATAAATGTCAAGGGGGGCCAAAATAATGGCTAAAATATATAACTACTATCAATAATATATGAAAACAACCACTGAATTTAATAAAAATGAACTCAAATATTGGATTGCCTTTAATCAACTAACTGTAATCGGCCCCATTCGCTGGCAAAAAATTTTAAGCTATTTTCCTAATCTAAAAACTGCCTGGCAAGCACCGATTCAACAATTAATCCAAGCGGGGTTAGAAACAAAAATTGCTCAGCAGGTTAGCGAAAAGCGTCAAGGTATCACGCCAGATTTAGAATTAAAAAAAATTGAAAAACTAAACATTAAAATCGTTACTATTTTAGACGAGGCTTATCCTAAAGCGCTGAAACAAGCCTACGGCTGCCCGCCTCTGCTTTATTATTTTGGCAATCTTGATTTAAATAATGATTATTGCCTCGCCGTTGTTGGTACGAGGAAAATTACTCCTTATGGCCAAAGAGTAACTCAGGATTTAGTTAAAGAATTAGCGGGTACCGGAATTACTATTGTTTCCGGACTAGCTTTAGGTGTTGACGCCTGTGCCCATCAAACCACTTTAGACAGTAATGGCAAAACTATTGCGGTTTTGGGTTCGGGCTTGGATCAAATTTACCCGTCTGCCAACCGTCAGCTGGCCCAAAAAATTATTGAATCTGGTGGCGCCGTTATTTCAGAATTTCCTTTAGGCACACCGCCCTATAAATCAAACTTTCCCTTGCGCAACCGCATTATTTCGGGCTTAAGTTTAGGCACTTTAATTACTGAAGCTGGAATTAAATCGGGAGCGTTAATCACCGGTCAATTTGCCTTGGAACAAAACCGCGAAGTTTTTGCCGTGCCGGGAAATATCTATAGTCTAACTTCAGCTGGCCCAAACCAATTAATCAAACTGGGCGCAAAAATGGTTATTCAAGCTTCAGATATTTTGGAAACTTTAAACATTAAATCAGCGGCCAGTGCTAAACAAATCAAAGAGATTATTCCGGAAAACGAGACGGAAAAAATGTTGTTAGAAGATTTAAACGCCGAACCGCTTCACGTTGACAAATTAGTCCAATGCACTAAACTGAATATTAGTCTCGTTAATTCCACCTTGTCGGTTTTGGAAATGAAAGGAATAATAAAAAATTTAGGTGGCCAAACTTATATTAAACTCAGATAAACCCATGATTAAAGCTGCAATTTACGATTTAGACGATTTAATGGTTAATTCCCTGCCTCTTCACCGAAGAGCTTGGGATATTTTGTTTAATGAATACCAAGTCAAGACTGCCGACCTACCGCCCAATCTTAGCTCCCGTTTTGTTGGCATGAGAATAAGTGATATTCTTAAAGAAATGATTAATCACTTTAAGCTTAAAGCCGACTACCAAATTCTTTACCAAAAAAGGCAAGAAATTTTTTTGAAGCTAGCCGCGGCAGAATTGGAAATGCTACCTGGTTTAATTGAATCGTTGAATTTTTTTAGAGATAATAAAATAAAAATTGCCTTGGCAACCTCCGGCACAAAAAGATATATTAATTTTGTTTTGAACAAATTCAACCTCAACGATTTTTTTGACATCATTATTACCGGCGACGATGTTAAACTCGGTAAACCTAACGCCGAAACTTACCAAGTCACTTGCCAGAAGTTAAATCTTGACCCCAAAGATTGTGTGGTTTTGGAAGATGCCACCAGCGGAATTATGGCAGCTAAAGCTGCTAATTGTAAGTGTATTGCCATTAAAAATCCTCACACTCCCCCGCAAATTTTAGACCAATCTGACTTAATCCTCAATTCACTGGCCGAGATAGACTTAAATGTTTTAAATTCTCTTTAATGAAACTAAATCAGCAAGACAAAATTTTTCTTCTGTTTGGCATTTTCATTGGCGCCTTGTTGTCAGCCAATTTTTTAGGTGCCAAAATTACTGCCTTTACCCTACCTTGGGCCGTGGCCTTAATTTTAAACCTAATTTTTTGGCCGCTGATTTTTTTAATCAATCTAATTGTTTCAGCTCTACCGGCCTATACTATTTTTAGCCAGCCCTTTTTAGCTTACAATTTTTTTGACGTCATCCATGTTTCCGTTGCCATCTTAACCGTTCCAATTATGTTTTTGGTAAACGACATAATTTCCGAAGTTATTGGCAAACCAATGGCTCACAAATTAATCAATCTAGCCCTAATTGTTATGCTCGTTGTTTTAGTTATCACAGTGATTTCTGTTTGGCTGCCAGCTGACCCCAGCCGCCAGTATTTTTCCCAACAAGCTTATGCCGATATTTTTGGCGTATCTTTGAGAATGACTATTGCTTCAATTATTGCTTTCGTTTTAGCCCAAAAACATGATGTTTGGGCTTTTAATTTTTGGCGCCAAAAAACCAAGGGCAAATGGCTTTGGCTAAGAAACAACGCCTCTAATTTCAGTTCGGAATTTGTTGACTCAACAATTTTTATGTTCATCGCCTTTTATGCTTTAACCCCAAAATTTAACGCTGTTTATATTTTTTCCTTAATTATTCCTTATTGGATTTTTAAAATTTTGTTTTCTCTAATCCAAACGCCATTTTGTTATTTGGGTGTTAGGTGGCTAAAAAACAACAATGAAAAATAATTTCCAAAATTATTACCAGGCCGTAGAATACTTAGAATCTTTGTTTAATCTACCGCAAGATGATTATTTTATAAAAAAAACCGGCCGGAAAATTTTTTTGCAGCGCCTAAAATATCTCTTAAAACTGCTTGGCAACCCCCAACTGGGTTTTAAATATATCCATATTGGCGGCACTTCCGGCAAGGGATCGGTAGCCACCATGATTCATTCCGTTCTGACTGAAGCGGGCTACAATGCCGGCTTGTTTACTTCGCCTTTTTGCACCACTTCAATTGAAAAAATTAAAGTTGGCAACTTATTAATTAGCCCAAACGATTTTGTAAAAATTGTTGAAAGGCTAAAGCCAGCCGTTGATTTGTGCTACCAAAAATCACCTTGGGGCCATCCGTCATATTTTGAAATTTTTACCGCCATTGCCTTTTTATATTTCAAACAAAAAAAATGCGACTACGTTGTTTTGGAAGTCGGCTTGGGCGGCCGCTTTGATGCCACTAACGTTATCCCGCCACCAAAAATTACAGTCATTAATTTAATTGATTTTGATCACACCGATGTTTTGGGCAAAACTTTAAAACAAATTGCCAAAGAGAAAGCCGCCATCATTAAACCAAAAACAATATTTTTTACAACCAAGCAAAGTAATTCAGTCTTAAAAATATTGAAAACCACCTGCCAAAAAAATCGGGCGGAATTTAATCTAATTTCCGATTTTAGCCAAAGCTATAAACTGGGTTTATTAGGCAAGCACCAACAAAAAAATGCCGCTTTAGTCGTTGCGGTTTGTCAAAAATTAGATATCAAAAAAGACAAAATTTTAACCGGTTTAAAAAAGGCCCAACTCCCCTGTCGGCTGGAAATTATTCAAAGAAAACCACTGGTAATTTTGGACGGCGCCCATAATCTTTCCAAACTAAAAACCACCGCCGATTTTATCAAAAATTTGACATATCGTAAATTATATCTTATTATTGCCTTAACTAACGAAAGAAATCCCAAAGAAATCTTTGGCCAGATTGAATCATTAGCCGATCATATTTTTTTCACTCGTTACCAGGCAAGGGTAAAAAAGTGTTACCCGCCAAAATTGTTGGCCAAAAAACTCAAATCTAAAAAGCCAAACGAGATATTTTTAGACGCAAAAATGGCATTAGCCAAAGCCAAAAAATTGGCAAAATCAAATGATTTAATTTTAATCACTGGCTCGCTTTATTTAGCCGGTGAACTAAGAAATAATTGGCGGAGCGAAAAAAAAATCTTACAGCAAAGGACAACTTAAAAAATATTACTGTCAACATAGCGCAACCTCATAATTAATCAGCTGTTAGCTTTTAGCTGATAGCTTATAGAAAGGTTAAGCTATGTACATCCAATCGTTTAAACAATTAACTGTTTGGCAAAAATCAATTATTCTGGTTAAAGAAATTTACCTGCTCACTCGTTGTTTGCCCAAGGAAGAGTTATATGGCTTAACTAGCCAAATGAGAAGATCGGCAGTATCTATCCCTTCCAATATTGCTGAAGGCAAGAAACGCAAAACCAAAAAAGATTTTATTCAATTTTTAAGAATCGCTGACGGTTCGGCTGCCGAGCTAGAAACTCAAGTAATGATTGCCAAAGATTTATATCCTGACCTTAACTATTCAAAAATTGAATCCTTACTCGAAGAAGTTCAAAAAATGCTGATTACAATAATTAAAAAATTGGAAACTAACTAAAAGCTATAAGCTAACAGCTACCAGCTAACTTATGAAAAACTTAGTTATCGTTGAATCACCAACGAAAGCCAAAACCATTACCAAGTTTTTAGGGACCGACTATAAAATCGAGTCCTCTTTTGGTCATATCCGCGATTTGCCAAAAAGCAAATTAGGCGTTGATGTTGATAATAATTTTGAACCGCAATATGTTATTCCGCTAAAAGCCAAGAAGCACGTCACCGAATTAAAAAAATTAGCCGAGAAAGCAAAAATGATTTACTTTGCCACTGACGAAGACCGCGAAGGTGAAGCGATTTCTTGGCATTTAGTCCAAGCTTTAAAAACGCCAAAAGACAAAATTAAAAGAATAGTTTTTCATGAAATCACCGAACATGCAATCAAAGAGGCTTTAAAAAATCCCCGAACCATTGATTTAAACTTAGTTGATGCCCAACAAGCTCGCCGGGTTTTGGACCGCTTGGTCGGCTATCAGCTTTCGCCTTTTTTATGGAAAAAAGTTGCCCGCGGACTTTCGGCCGGTCGCGTCCAATCAGTAGCCGTTCGATTAATCGTTGAACGCGAACGAGAAATCCAAGCCTTCAAAGAGGAAGAATATTGGAGCATTGAGGGTATTTTTTGCCAACAGGCAGTTAAAACCGGACAAAAGCCAATGGATTTTGAAGCCAAGCTTCATCAAATTGATGGAAAAATTATTGATAAATTGGAAATTAAAGATCAAAAGCACGCCGACAAAATACTAAAAGACTTAAAAGATGCCAAATACATCGTGGCCGATATTGAGCAACGGGAAATGAAAAAAAGTCCGCTGCCGCCTTTTACCACTTCCACCCTGCAACAAGAAGCGATTAAACGTTTAGGCTTTTCGGCGAAACAAACCATGATGATTGCTCAACAGCTTTACGAAGGTATTGAATTGGGTGCTGGCGGTGCCGTTGGTTTAATTACTTACATGAGAACCGACTCGGTCAATTTAGCCGACAAATTTTTAGACGAAACTCAAGATTATATCAAAAGTCAGTTTGGCCCGACTTATACTCCGGGCAAAAGATATTATAAAGCTAAATCAAAATTGGCCCAGGAAGCCCACGAAGCGGTCCGGCCAACTTCAATTACTAATGATCCTCAAAGCGTCAAACAATATTTAGACCCCAGACAATTCAGGCTCTATCAGCTGATTTGGCAGCGGGCTTTAGCTAGCCAAATGGCCAATGCCATTATTGATACTTCAAAAGTTGATATTTCCGCTCAAAAAACACCTTATACTTTTCGGGCTATTGGTTCGGTAATTAAATTTGAAGGCTATCTAAAAATTTATCCTTCCGCCACCAAAGAAAATCTTTTGCCGGAATTAAAAACCAAGGAAGGTTTGGATTTAGTGTCTTTAACACCAAATCAACATTTTACCCAACCGCCGGCCCGTTATTCAGAAGCGACTTTAGTCAAAATTTTGGAAGAATATGGTATTGGCAGGCCTTCAACTTATGCGCCAACCATTGCCACGGTTCAAGACCGCGGTTATGTGACCAAGGAAGAAAAAAGATTAAAACCAACTGACCTAGCTTTTTTGGTCAACGACCTTTTAGTCAAACACTTCCCTAATATTGTTGACTATGAATTCACGGCCAATATGGAAAACGACTTGGACGAAATTGCCGAGGGCAAAAGAAAATGGCAACCAATTATCCACGAATTTTGGGGGCCGTTCAAATCAAATTTGGATGAAAAATATAAAGAATTAGACAAACAAGAACTGACTGAAACAAAAACCGATGAGGTCTGCGAGCTTTGCGGCAAGCCAATGGTGATTAAAATCGGCCGGTTTGGTAAATTTTTGGCTTGCACCGGTTACCCGGAATGCAAAAATACCAAACCCTTAGCCGAAGGCGGCCTTGAGCCACAAAAACCACAAGAGACTGGCGAAAAATGTCCAGAGTGCGAAAGCCCCTTGGTTAAACGCAAAGGCCGGTTTGGCGAATTTGTCGGCTGTTCAAATTATCCTAAATGTAAGTACATTAAAAAACAACCGTCTCAAGAATTCGGTACCTGTCCCAAATGCAACAAGGGAAAAATTGTTGGCAAGCGTTCCCGCCGCGGCTGGTTTTATGGTTGCAGCGCTTATCCGGATTGTAACTTTGCCTTGTGGGGTAAACCCGTAATTGCCGAGGGTAAAACTGAGCCAGAAAAATGTCCGGACTGCGGCTCAATTTTAGTTCACGCCAAAGAAGATCAGATAAAGTGCAGTAGTAAAGAATGCAAATATAAACAATAATAAAATTTTTAAGCTAAACAAAAAATCCCCGAATCGGGGATTTTTTGTATCATTGACAAAATTGTTTTAATAAATTGCGCCCAACGAATAAGAAACAACCGATAGGGCTAAATACATTGGCAAAACCAGCGTGGCCGTCAGCACCAAATACGTGCGGGCGATGTCAAAATCCATATCCCCGACTTTCTGCGGCATTGGGCCACATTGCATCTGGGGCGTTGTTTGACTTGTGTCTTGAATCTGTTGCATATGTTTGTTTTTGTTTTATCCCAACTTGCCGTTGAGAATTTTTATTTTCCCTGATTTTAAAGGATCAAACATCGCGGCAATTTTTTTAAAGAAATAAACTGAGTTGGACCGCGTGTTAATTTTGATTTTTGTTTTTTGGCGCCCGCGTGTTATCTTGGGGCATATTGTCACGCCGTAGGTCACCTGAGGCAACCAAAGGCGGACAAATTAAAAAGATAGGGCAATCCCTATCTGAACTCTATAAATACAGTATAGCATACCTAAATTATTTTGTCAACTTAGTTTGCAATGCGGTTGGAAGAGAGTTAGACCCCGAAACCATGTTGATGCTAGGGTACTCCTTCCAAACCGCAAAGTTATCTTAACAAATCCCTCAATTTTTGGCAATAAAAAAAGATCCGCCATTAAGTGGATCCATTTTTTTGACTGGTTATGATCCAGTTACCCATTGACGGTGCAGCGGTTGGGTGCCGCTCCTCTTTGGTTTGACCGATGGCTCGGGGGTAAGAAGTTCAGGGCAGCCAGAAGGCTGGAAGCAGCAGCGTCCTGACTGGAATCCTGCAACTAAACTATGTTTAGTTTGCTCCTTTTAAGTCTTAACCACCTTCTTTGCTAATGTGCAATTTTGGACGCAGTAGCTTCGCTAGGACTTCAACGTCTGTTTCATGAGAGATATCCTCCTACGCTTTTTGTTGAATGTTTACCTTTATCATACTACCGCTAGGGTTAGCGGCAATACATCAATATTACATAAATTTTTAAAAAAGTCAATAATAAAAAAGAACCAATCACTACGAAATAATTGGCTCGTGTTAAGTTTGCTCTTCTGACTGGCTTTGCTCAACCAGCAAAAAGAATTCGCTGGCCAATAGCCCCAGAGCTTTGATAATTTTGAGCAGTGTCATTAAATTAAAGCTTTTCTTGCCTTTTTCAAGGTTAGACACCTGCCCCTGACCGACTCCGGCTAAGTTTGCCAGCTCTGCCTGGTTCCAATGTTTTTCTGTCCGGAGCCGGTATGCTACTCTGGCGGAATGCCAGCCGCTCAGGTTTTGTCATTATTTGGCCCTCCAAGGTTGCGTGGGTATATTAACAAAAAACCGGACAAAAGAAAACACCTTGAGTTTGACCACAAGGCGTTCTCTCGGTTTCTAGGATCTCTCCTAGCATCATGCCGGCAGCTTAGCACATTTTTTTAAACTTGTCAAGCCCCCACCATATAAAAACTCAATGACTAAGTTGCTTTTTAGAGTTATTTGCTCTAGAATAAATTATAATGTAAATTAAAATTTCAGCTAAAAATGTGGCTACAATTGAAACTTTACTAAAAATTCTCAAAGGAGATAATGACAAGGGAAATCAAAAAATGACAATTTTTCCCCATTTTCGGAGTCATAAAAATGAATATGATTTAATCATGATCAAATTGGCCTATGAGTTCGCTGAGCAAGCCCATAAAGGCCAACTGCGAAAATCGGGCGAACCCTACATTGAGCATCCGCTTCAAACTGCCATTATTTTGGCAAAAATGGGAATGGATCAGCCGTCAATAATTGCTGCTCTATTGCATGATGTGCCAGAAGACACTAATTACAGCTTAATTGATATTGAAAAAAATTTTGGCAGTGAAGTGACAAAACTAGTAGCTGGTATTACCAAATTAGGCGTGATTAAATATCGCGGCATGGAAAAATACGCGGAGAATTTACGCAAAATGTTTATTTCCATGGCTGAAGATATTAGAATAATTTTGATTAAAATGGCTGACCGGCTGCATAATTTAAAAACTTTAGCCGCTTTGCCAGTGGAAAAACAAAAAAGAATTGCTCGGGAGAGTTTGGAAATTTATGCGCCAATTGCCAATCGCTTAGGCATGGGGCAAATCAAAGGTGAATTGGAAGATTTGGCTTTTCCTTATATCTATCCGGAAAAATTCAAGTGGTTTGAACAAGATATTTTGCCAAAAATTAAAATTGAAATGGCCTATACCCAAAAAGTTATTGAAATTGCCAGAAAAGAATTAGCCAATGAAAAAATTAAAATAATTTCCATTCATGGTCGGGCCAAACGGCTCTATAGTCTGTACCAAAAATTACTTCGGCCTCATTATGACGGTGATGTTTCAAAAATTTATGACTTAGTGGCCCTGCGTATTATTGTCCCCACCGTGGCTGATTGCTATCAATCTTTAGGTATTATTCATCGTTTATGGAAACCATTGCCTAGAAGAATTAAAGACTATATTGCCCAGCCAAAACCTAATGGCTATCAGTCTTTGCATTCCACGGTTTTTTGCCTGGACGGCAAAATTGTTGAATTTCAAATCAGGACGCCTCAAATGCATGAACAGGCTGAATATGGTATTGCCGCTCATTGGCATTACAAAGAGAATAATAAGAATCCAAAAAAAATCGGCGAGAAGGGATATATTTTGCCAAAAAAATTAACTTGGATTGAGGATTTGGTTAAATGGCAAAAAGAGATCCAGGACAATGAACAATACTTGCAATCACTGGCAATTGATTTTTTCCATAACCGAATTTTTGTTTTTACGCCCAAAGGCGATGTCATTGATTTGCCCGAAGAAGCCACACCAGTTGACTTTGCTTATCATGTCCACAGCTGGATTGGCGACCATTGCACCGGTGCCAAAGTCAACAATCAAATGGTGAGTTTGGATTCCAAACTAAAAAACGGTGACGTTATTGAAATCATCACCGATAAAAATAGAAAGGGCCCAAGCCAAGATTGGATGAAATTTGTCAAAACCAGTGCGGCTAAAAGCAAAATCAAGCCAAGACTCGGCCACTCACGGTTTCAAAACTAAACCTGGTTAGCTATTTTGTTAATGATATTATTTAATTCTTCGTTTGAGTAAAATTCAATGATAATTTGTCCGGTTTCACCGGATTTTTTTACGTTCACCTTTGTTCCCAAAGCGGCTTGCAACCTATCTTCCAAAGCCAAAAGGTTTGCATCTTTCGCTTTTCTAACATGCTGACGCACCACTATTTTTTTAGCCTGACCTTCAGCGGCCCTAACAGTTAAATCCTGTTTTAAAACCTTTTCAAAAAACTTTAAGCGCTCTTGCGGCGGTAAGCCAACAATCACCCGAGCCGTACTGTAATTAATTTTTTCATTAATTAAGGCTTTCTGGATTTCAGTTGGCAAGCTTAAGAGTCTTAGAGCGTTAGCAATTACCGGACGGCTCTTGCCCACCCGCTTAGACACTTCTTCCTGAGTCAAATTGAATTCATCTACTAAGCGCTGATACGCGAAAGCTTCTTCAATTGGATTTAAATCTTTACGCTGAATATTTTCAACTAATGCCATTTCTAATTTTTGTTGTTCTTTCATTTCACGAATCACGGCCGGGACAAACTTTAAATCCAAAATTTGGGCCGCGCGTAACCGTCTTTCACCAGCAATTACTTCATAGCCGTTGCCTTCTAAAGTTAAAATCAAAGGCTGAATTATGCCATGCTCTTTAATTGAATTGGTTAAATCTTCCAGGCTTTCATGATCAAAATCAGTTCGCGGCTGCAGCGGGTTGGCTTTGATTTTTTCAATCGGTACCCTGACAATCATTTCATCTTGAGCTAAAACATTAGAATCTTTAGGTAAAATTTGCTTATCAATTTTTGATGGAATTAAAGAACTTAAGCCTTTACCCAAACCTTGTACTTTAGCCATAAAATTATTGATGTTTTATTAAATATAATTTTCTTGTAAGATAATTTCCCGGGCCAAATCTTCATAAGCTTTGCCACCAGCCGAACGCGGATCGTATGACAAAATTGTTTGGCCAAAACTTGGTGATTCGGTCAAACGAACATTTCGGGGAACAATGGTATCAAAAACGCGATGGGGAAAATGTTGCTTGAGCTCGTTTAAAACCTGACTTGAAAGTTTATTGCGCTTATCATACATCGTCACTACCGCTCCCAAAATGTTTAATTCCGGTTTTAAATTTTCTTTAACCAAACTGATGGTATTGAGCAGTTGGCCTAAGCCCTCTAGCGCCAAATATTCGGCCTGAACCGGCACTAATACTTCTTCGGCTGCCACCAAACCGTTTAAAGTTAACAAGTCCAATGATGGCGGACAATCAATCAAAATATAGTCATAGTCATGTTTAACCTCAAGCATGGTTTGAGCCAACCGAAATTCCCGATTTTCCAAGCCTACTAGCTCCACCCTGGCCCCAGCCAAATCCGGTGTGGCCGGTGCCACCTTGTAGCCCTGGTGATTAGTACCTTGAATAATTTGCCTGAAAGAGATTGGCTCAACTAAAGAGTGATATACTCCCTTTTCTAGGCTTGAGTGGTCAATACCCAGCCCGGAAGTGGCATTAGCCTGTGGGTCAATGTCAACTAATAAAACAAACTTACCTAACCAAGCCAGATAAGCCCCTAAATTGACAGCGGTGGTGGTTTTACCAACTCCCCCTTTTTGATTGACAATTGCAATGGTTCTCGACATGCCCCGTAGTAGAAATTTGATTTCTTAATAATTAAAGAAAGATTTATTTACAGTCTTAAGTCTTAATTCTAACTATTAATTACCCATTAGTACCCCTATTTAGCTCAACAAAGATAACATATCAAATTTTCACTACGGGGCATATCATTATTATAATAAAAAAATCGCCTTTCGGCAATTCAATTATAACTAAAATAAAAATTATTGTTATCTGGTAGCGAGGGTGGGGATCGAACCCACGACCTAAGGGTTATGATTCCTTCGCTCTGACCAACTGAGCTACCTCGCCGCGGCAAATGAGAATATATAAACGAAATAATAATTTGGTTGCGGGGGCGGGAGTTGCACCCGCGACCTCTAGGTTATGGGCCTAGCGAGCTGCTACTGCTCTACCCCGCGTCGGATATTAATCATTAACCTTTAACAATTAACTTCATAATAGTACTTCTTTATCTAATATCTGTCAATCCAATAGTAGTTAATTGTAGAGTGTTAGTTGTTTTGAATGGTGCCCGAGGAGAGACTCGAACTCTCATGCCTTGCGGCACACGATTTTGAGTCGTGCGTGTATACCAATTTCACCACTCGGGCAATAAAAAAACAAATTCTACAAATTTAACTGCAAATGTTATTATAAATAATTTCTCTTTATTTGTCAAAAGTTTTCTTAAAATACTTTTTAAGTCAGCTCTAGAGAAGGTGATTTTTTTGATAAAAAGAAAACCACCCAACAAAGAGATGATATTAGGTAATTCTCTTGTGGGTGGCTAAAGTAAAGCCACGAAATTGAGTCACAGCCCAACCACGTTTGGGAGTTGCTCCCTGATTTCCTCGAGAGACGGAAATCCAACGCGGTTTTTACCTTGTTTTTTGGCGAAAGCAATTACTTTTGGGCCGATGACGAGGATACAATCCGAGTTACCACTTTTGCGGCATTCTTCTTTGTGAACTAGGGTGGCGTATGATTCACTCCCACATTCTGGACAACGCCACATTCCGTAGGAAAGTGAGTAGTTGGCGTCAAACTCTAACTTTGGCGTATTGGTCTTTGACATATCAGTATTTCTCCTTTTGTAAATCCAGAAATCTAGTTTAACCTGACCTCATTTACATTACTTGACTGCACATAGCTAAAAACAAATAACTGTTGTTTAAAATTATGTGCAGTCAAAATAAATATTTTTATTGGAAAAAGAACAATATTACATAATAACATATATTTTCAGTTCTGTCAACCATTCCTCCCAAAAAGTATAAAAGGCGAAAAATTACCCAAGATAAACAAAATTCCCTCCTAAGCAGAAAGGATTTGGTTTTTTAGCTTGGCTTGTTAATAACTTTTTGCTCCAGAAGTGGTAAAATAAGAACAGCTTAAAGAATAAGTAACATTACGATTGATTATGTATTTAACTATCCATGCTGCCTGTGGTGCCTTAATTGGTAATTATATTAATGAACCACTAGTTTCTCTTAATCTCGGCTTAATCTCTCACTATTTTTTGGACATGCTGCCACATTCGGACGGCAACTTCCCGACCAAAGGCCATACCCCAAGGTCATTGAGAAAAATGTATTTAAATAAAATTGTCGGCTTGGTTTATTTGGATATTTCTTTAGCCATAATTGTAACGGCAGCAATTTTAACCAACCACGCCCATTTTTTTACTCCGGCAGTTGTTTGGGGCATGATTGGTGCGGTATTGCCAGACATTATTCAGGCTTTAAGTTTCTTTCGCCGAAAAAATCGAGTTTTCAAAAAGTTAAATGAATTCCATAACTTTCTCCATTACTCCCCTAAAAAGCAACTCTCCTTGGTGACTGGCCAGCTGACCCAATTAATAACATTGATAATTCTGGTTAGGCCATTGCTTTAAATAATTTTAAAAAACTAAAATATCACTAAGGCTATTTACCTCGTACCAATTTTATCAAAAAATTTTTGGTAAAATAGGCCCGAGGTTTATCTTTTATGTTTTTGACTATTCACGGCACAGCTGGAACTCTAATTGGCCAACAGACAAATAATATTTGGCTGGCTTTTATTTTAGGCTTTGTTTTCCATTTTATTTTGGATCTAATCCCCCATGGCGATGCGGATTTACTTACCAAACAATCTGAAAAATATGCCTTTGGCCAAAAAACAGTAGATTTATTAAAAAAAATTACAGCGATTGATGCTTTGGTTATGATTTCACTTTTAGCAGTTTTTTACTGGCAAGGTTTGATTACTCAACCTCTACCGGTATTAGCCGGCGTGACAGGCAGCATTCTTCCTGATTTTATCCAGGGCTTGTATTTCCTGACAAAACATCCTTGGCTAAAAAAATATTTTATTTTCCATTCCGATATCCATTTTGTTTCAAAAAAATTATTAGTTTCTTTTTGGCCAGGCATAGGCATTCAAATAGTAACTCTAACAATTTTAATATCAGTTTTAATCTTGTTGAAATAAAAAACGCAGGGATACGTTAAAACACACCTCTACGTTTTTTTGTTTATTAAAATTTTAACAATTTTTCAAATTCTGCCTTTTGTTTGAATGGTCCGATCAAAGAAAGATTTAATTTTTTATCCAAAATTAATTCAGCCGCAACTTTTTTAATATCTTTTTGACTAACGGCAAAAATCTTTTTCAATTGCTGCTGCGGCGTATCAATTTTATTTATTAATAATTCTTGTTTGCTATACCAATCAGCAACGTTTTCCGAATCTTCGAGGCCCAAAATTAATTTACCCTTTAAAAATTCTTTGGCCCTGCTTAATTCTTTGACTGTTACTCCCTGCTCTCTGATATTCTTCAATTCTGCCAGAATTAAACCAATTGCTTGCTTAATTCGGTCTTTGTCCAACCCCGCTTGAATTACAAATGAACCAATGTCTTGATAAGATGAAAGGTCACTTTTAATGTAATAGGCCAAGCCGTATTTTTCGCGGACGTTTATAAATAACCTTGAACTCATATTACCGCCTAAAATCACAGCTAGCAGATAAAGCGGGTAAATTTTTGGGTTAATTAAGCTATAACTGGGCACGCCTAAGCAGATTTGAATCTGCTCGGTTTGCCTAAAATTTAAACTGACTTGCGGCTTAGATTGTTTGGTTTTAAACGGTAAAAATTTGACGGGTCTGTTTACTTTAGCTTTTTGGCCAAAATATTTTTTAGTTAAATTTAGAACCTTTTTCTGGCCAAAATTTCCAGCCACTGTCACTACCATATTACTGGGTTGATAAAATTTATTTTTGTATTGCAAAATTTGGGCCCGAGATATTTTTTTTATTACATCTTTAGGCCCAGAAATTAATTGGCCCAAAGAATGATTGGGAAAAATTGTCTGCTCAAACAGTTGCTGGACATAAAACAAAGGATTATCCCGATACATGTTAATCTCTTCTAAAATTACTCCCCTCTCTTTGGCAATCTCTACTGGCTCCAAGGTAGCATTAAAAATAATATCGGCCAAGACGTCAAAAGCTAATTCAATTTTGTCCGCGGCAATTTTGATATGATAACCAGTATGATCTTTGGCCGTGTAGGCGTTAAATTCAGCCCCAACCGAATCTAATTCCTTGCTGATATCCAAGCTGGTCGGCCGACGCTTTGTCCCTTTAAAAACCAAGTGTTCAATGAAATGGGAAACACCATTAATATTTTTTGTTTCATAACGCGAACCAACCGGCAAAACTACTAAAACCGTTACTGCTTTAGTTTCAGGCAGCGGTGCGGTGATCAGGGTTAAGCCATTTTTCAATTTACTTTTTGAATACATAAAAAAATAAAACTTAAAAGCAAAATCTTAAAACCCAAAAACTTTTAAGCTTTATGCTGTAGTTTTTGACTTTGGGCTTTAACTTTTAAATTTTTCCTCAAAATATTTTTTAATTTCTGAAATTTTAATTCTTTCCTGGCCCATCGTATCCCGATTCCTGACAGTTACTGCTTTATCTTCAATCGTTTCAAAATCAACGGTCACGCAATAAGGCGTGCCAATTTCATCTTGCCGCCGGTAACGCTTGCCGATTGAGCCGGTCTCGTCATACTGGCAAAGCCATTGGCCGCGCAATTGATCAAGAACTGCCTGAGTGGCTTTTTGCAACTCGGGCTTTTTTGAAAGCGGTAAAACCGCAATTTTTATCGGCGCAATTTTAGAATTAAATTTTAAGACTACTTCAATATCTTTTATACTTTCAGTCGTAGTCGATCGGCCACCACTGATTTCCGTATAGGCATCCAATAAAAACATTAACGTTGCTCGGTCAGCCCCGGCTGAAGTTTCTATAATATAAGGATAAAATTTTTCGCCTGACTCCGAGTCGGTATATTTCAAATCTTGGCCCGAATATTCAGCGTGACGTGACAAATCCCAATCGCCGCGGTGATGAATACCTTCCAATTCTTTCCAACCAAAAGGTGTTTGGTATTCAATATCCATAGCTTTCTTAGCATAGTGAGCCAATTCATCTTTACCGTGTTCGCGGAAACGCAAATTTTCTTTTTTAATCCCTAAAGACAAATACCAATTCATCCGAACCTCTTTCCATTGATCAAAAATTTTGTCAGCCTCTTTTGGATTAACAAAATATTGCATTTCCATTTGTTCAAATTCTCGAGTCCGGAAAGTAAAATTGCCCGGCGTAATTTCGTTGCGAAAAGCCTTACCAATTTGGGCAATCCCAAACGGTAATTTCAAACGCATACTATCTTTAACATTTAAAAAATTAACATAAATTCCCTGGGCAGTTTCCGGCCGCAAATAAACAACCGAAGTCGCATCTTCCACCGGCCCCATAAAAGTCTTAAACATCAAATTGAATTGTCTGATTTCGGTTAATTCGCCGCCGCATTCCGGACACGTCTTCAATTCCAAGGGCGGTTCTTTCATCGCGCCCAAAGCTGGCTTAATGCCTTTAGCTTCCAATAGATGATCAGCCCGAAAGCGCTTTTTACATTTTTTACAATCAACTAACGGATCGGAAAAATTTTGAACATGGCCGGAAGCTTCCCAAATCCTTGGATGCATCAAAATCGCTGAATCTAGCCCAACGACGTCGTTTCGCTGATAAACCATTGATTGCCACCATTGGCGCTTAACATTATTTTTTAATTCCACTCCCAACGGACCGTAATCATAAAATGAGTTTAAGCCGCCATAAATTTCCGAAGACTGAAAAATAAAGCCTCTTTGCTTGCATAAAGAGACAATTTTTTCCATAAAACTATTGTCTATTTTTTTAGGTTTAGTCATAAAAGTATTTTAGCTAATTCCCGGTTTTTTTTCAAGTCAAATCGGTAGTTTGACAAAATATTAGACATTTGATAAGTTTGCAGTAAAAGCATCAACCATGGGAGATTTTACAATGAAAAAGCTTAGAGGAGTAACTCACGAGAATGCCGTAATCACTGCCAAGGCCAATCCGGAAATGGCAGTCGCTATTGCCAAACGTTTTCCCGATCTGCTTATACCGATCTCACTTGAGGTCAGAGGTCAATTGGGGGAGCTGGCACAGGCCTTTCCAAAATCGGCAATCGATCTAATCAGAGGGGACCCCTATCGGGCAATAATAATTGCCCAGGCCCTACCGGAAAAAACCATGGAAATTTCCGAGTACGCCTGTTGCCACATTCCAGAGTTGGCCAAGGCCGTGCCTTCGGCCGCCGCTGAATTAGCCCGGGCCTACGGTACCCAAGAGTGGGAAATTGTCTTGATGGTGCCGGACAAAGCGCCCGAAATCGCCCAAGCGATTCCCAGACTGTGCGTGCGCATCGTTCAAGAATTTCCACAAATGGCGCCGACAATCGCCGAAAAGGTCCCAGGCAAAGCAGTTGATATCGCCCTCGCTGTACCAAGCTTCGCTGTTGAAGTTGCCATAGCCTGCCCACAAAATGCGGCAGAGATTGCCAACAGAATTGAAACGGCCAGAGAGGCAATTCTGGCGATTTCAAAAGTGAAGGCAAAACCGCGTCACCGGTGGCTTCACTGGCTCATTGGTTAGAAATCGCCTTCGCGATTTCTTTTTTTATAAAAAAATAAGCTTGTTCTCTTATTTTTTGTCTATTTGATAAAATACATCACTGCCGCACTCACTAAAGTAACAGACACATTGTCATTTAGTCTTAAGGGCAAGCTTTCAACTAAGCCCGCGATTAAAGCAGTTTTGAAACCAAGGGAAAAAGCACCAATCAATGACAAATCAGGCAACATCCAACGAAGCAAAATAAAGGCGCCTAGAGTACCAAAAATAACAAAAGCAATGCTGCCGGCAAAAGTCTTGTGTCGATTCCAGGGCAATTCCTTAGCTTTAAAATTTGCACCAATCAAAGTAGCCGCCCCGTCGCCCAAAGCTAAAATCGCCCAGCTGGCAGCCACAATATACAACGGAAAAATTAAAACCAAAACTAGCAAGACTAAAAAATAAAGAACTGCCCCCTGGCTATATTTCCTTTCAAAGCTTCGGTAAAAATATGACTTGATCCGTAGTTTAGGAATAACAACTAAAGTAACAAGCAATAAAAACAAAAGTAGTAGCGCCGCTTGCCACCGATTCAAAAATTTTAATAAAAAAGCTAGAAAAAATAAAAGGATATGAACAATTTGTCTTTTTTCTTCAGAAAACATGGTGGGGTTTAAAAAATTAATAAAAAAACCTGCGCTTTAATTTTTTATTTATTCTAACCAAAAATACTTTTTTCCGGCGGTTGGCTCGGTTCTTTTTGGGGCTCAGTTGGTTTTGTTTTTACTTGACCATCGCTTGGCGGTAAATCTGGAGTAACTGGCTTTGGCGCCTGAACCAAAGAATCTTCTTTAGTTAAATCACTGTTTGCTGCTTGGGGTTCTTTAATCTCTTTTGCCTTTAAAAAAGTAGCTAATGAATCACGGCCAACGCCAATGTCAACTGGCTTATTAACAATAGGCGCTGGCTTATCTGGCTGATTAATCGGACTAATAGGTACAGCTGGAGCTGGTGTATTTTCAACTACTGGACCAACCGGAGTGGCTGCACCACTGACCGGCGGCAAAACTTGGCCAGTTGCTTTTGCCAAACCAATATCAAGACCAATAATTTTTTCTCTTTGAGTATGAACCAAATCAATATCTGCACTTTTGTATGATTGGTATCCAAGTTTCTCGGCCGTAATATAATAAATATTATCATTGACCAAAAAAGTATAGCGACCGGATAAATCTGTCACCCGAGTCTCTAATAATTTATTATACTTTTTATCATAAACCCGGACAATTGCCTGAGCAATTGACTTATTATTACTCCGGTCATAAATTCTGCCCCAATTCTTTGCTGGTTTATGGTAACCTAAACGACGGAACAAAATATATAAAAAGCAATGCAGGGCAAATAGAGAGAAAGTCAGCGGCCCGGGACTAAGCACCATTGAAACAGTAGCCAAAGGAACGGCTGAGAACGCCGCCGCATACTGCACTTTGCGCAAATAATGCTGAAAAATAATTTTGACGGCTGGCTTGATTTCTTCTTTTGGATCAATTGGAATATTTAGAATAATGTCAGCGTTTTTGTCAGTCACTTCAAAAGTTTGGCCATGATACAAATCTAAGTATTTAACATCTTCTTTTTCGTTTTTAAGAAAAACTGTTGGAAAAACGTACTTTGGCTTAGTCACAGTTAAATAGTAATAGCCGCTTGAAGCCAAAATATTATAACGGCCGGATTTATCAGTCACTCGTGATTGAACCAACCGATTATTGTCTTTTTGATACAATCTGACAATGGCTAAATCAACCGGTTGCTTGGTTAAAGAATTATAAACAGTTCCCCATTTTTGCCGCCGCCGTCTAAATAGCGCTGCCAAAGGTTGACTGACAAAAAACTGCAAGTAAGTTAAAAAGTTAAAAAAGGAAAAAGAGGCAAAAGTATTAACCACTACCGCTGTAACTAAGGCCGGAGCAGCAACTTGAGTATTGGTTTTTTGGATTACTGGATTATCTAAAACTTTTTCCTTAATAATCTTAGAAATATTTTTAATCCTTTCGCCCAAGTCTAATTCACTGTTACCAGCTGGAGTCTTACAACCTAAATCAGCCGGATAATCAACTAAACTATCACTATCATTATCAATGCCATCCAAGCATTGCACTAAGGGAACTCTTGTCCCCGGAGCTAAACCGCAATCAACTGGGCACGAAGAAACATTCTCGGAATCTTCACAGATATGATTACCACAACAAGGAGTAATTGGTGCACAAATACAATTAGCTAAATTTAATTGCTGGCAGCTACTACAAGCAGCAACACACTGAGGATTGCAGGACCGAACCTCCGGCGGCCGATCCAAATTTAAGTTGCAATTATTCAAATCATTGCATTGCCGTTTGGAAACACCGTTGATGCAATCTCCCCAGACTGAACAAGTCCAGCTCGGCAAACAAATTGGCACACAGTCTTTTTGGCAAGTGCCATTAGTCTCTCCGGTTTCACAAATGCCATTGCCGCAGCACGGCACTAATTGTTCACAAAGGCACTGAGCAATATTAATCTGCTGGCAGCTACCGCAAGATAAGCCAGGACATTGAGGGCTGCAGCTTTGCTGAGTTGGCGGCGGATTAGTCGGAATTAAGCAAGCCCGCCGGTCAAAACATTCGCGAGTTTGAATACCTGATAACGGACAAGTTTGTGGCTCCCAACCGGTACAATCCCAATCGGAGATACAAGCTACTCCGCAATCGGCTGGACAATTACTGGCTGTTTCAGCCGGCGCTTCACAAGTACCATTACCGCAGCACGGAGCAGGATCGGACAAACATAAGGTGCAGGCTGCATCAGCATGTTGGCAGACACCGCAAGACAAACTGCAGCCACATTCTTGCTCATAGCTATAATCAAGCTGACATTTTGGTACGGACTGATCAATACAGGTCATTATCCATTTATTATTTGGTTCACAATCACCATGACTGCAAGAAAAATTCGGCGTACAATGGCAAGCGGCATCACCTGGTGTTGAACCATCGGTACAAATTGAAGCCGAATAATCGCAACGGCCATTATGATTATCATCAATACCATTGTTACAAATTTCTGTGCCACCAGTAGTGGTAAATGAACCAGTATGAATTTCTTGCAAAGCCCCGGCACTAGCCGTGATTCGGTAATAATAAACTGTATTAGGATTCAACCCAGTAATATTATAAGTATAATTTTGACCGCTTAAACCGCTGGCAGTGCCATCGCCTACTGCCGAAGTCACTCCCCAATCTAAAATTGAAGTACTGGCTTGGCAAAGAGTTTGCCAATTAACTGTGGCTGAATTATTGGCCGGCAAAACCGAAACATTGGAAATTATTAGCTCCACTTGGCAAGAAGCCGAACAACAATCGCCTGAATTAGTATTACCATCATCGCACTGCTCACCGGCATTAAGCTGACCATTGCCGCAGCCAACCTCCGTTTGGCAAGAGGCTGAGCAGCCATCACCGGAAACTGTATTACCGTCATCACATTCCTCGCCAGCATCAATGTGAGCATCGCCGCATCTTGGCACAGTACAACTTTGAGTTTGAGCACTGCCGCCACAGTTATTGCCGCAAAAACCGCTTTGAATGCCGTCAACGCATGGCCCCCAATTACAAACTATCGGCCCGGTCGGAACACATTCACCTTTATTATGAGCTAAATATTTCTGGGCAAAATAATTATGGTTTTTATCAACTTCTAAATTGTAAACAAAAAAATCACCAGTTTTTATTTGAACTGATGATACTGCCAATAGCTGACCATCCTGTTTTAAAAGTTGATCACCAATTTTAATTTGGCCAGCTTCTAACCATTGACCGTTAACATAAAGCGGGTGGTTTGAAGTAACCTTAAGCTCATTATTGATAAGCAAATATTGATCAACTCGATGTTTAAAAGTCTGTAAAACCGGTACCAGCTCTAACTGACCGCTTGATTCATTATAAGAAACAACTATGTCACCAACTTTAACTTTTTCAATTGGTGAAGTGCTATTATTTTCTAAAGAAATTTCCGTACCGGCCAAAAACAAGCTACGACATGACACATACAACCTTCACAATAAGCTCCGGTACCACAATCCGCAGTAGTTTCACAAGTTTCACCAGCATCAACTACACTGTTACCGCACACCGGACAAGTACAATCAGAATTACAAACTCGATTATAACAAGCGGTAATACCGGCGCTGCCGTCACATTGTTCACCGGTTTCTACAACTGAATTACCACAAACTGACGTAGTACCAACAGTTGCTGTAACATTAACTGTCGCCGCATTAACCCCAGGCAAAATTAAAAAAAGAAAAATCGCCCCAGTAGCGAGGGTTAAGCTAAAACTTAGAAAAAAAAACTTTTTTATTCCAACAGTCATCTTAAGGAGTTACCTTGTTTTTTAACCTTCTCATTTTGGAATTAATTTTGATAAAGATTATTATTAGACCAATAAAAATTAATAAAGCAGCAATCAAGCGCCAAGGTATAATCCAAAAACTAAATTGCTTTTGAATAGTTTGTTTTTGCTCAGTACCATAATTCAATTCCAAATTGGCCGTGTATTTGCCAAATGCCAAATGCCTAAAATCCTGGTTTAAACCTGACCAAAAATTTTGCCAAAAATTACCCTCAAAATTTTTCCCCCAAACTATTTCAAATCTTCTGGTACTATTAGGCAAAACATTATTTTTACCTTCATTGAGATAAAAGGTTTCAATCTGACCAAACCAGTTTTTCAATTCAATTTTTCCTTCAGGGATCAAATGAATATTTCCAGTATTAGAAAAACGAACTAAAAAATTTATTGGCAGGCCAAAAAAATAATTATTTTGCGGCTGGGTTTTAAATTCAAGAACTTGGCCGCTTTCTTTCAAGTCGCCATTAACTTTTAAAAGTACTAATGTGCCAACTTTACTATTAACCGCTACTGCCCTATCATCTACCGATGGCTGGCTTGCCGTTTGCCAAAAAAT